>CXWK01002676.1_pt1 | contig 35790 bp, 48 predicted proteins | sample 590851 | NCBI WGS metagenome assembly CXWK01 (sample SAMEA3498364, study PRJEB10139) | wastewater metagenome | biome: wastewater treatment plant; material: activated sludge | place: Denmark | collected 2014-08-01
CTCTAGCGCCGCCAAAAGGGCGTCGGCGTATTTGATTGCTTTATTTGCAGTAAAAGCGGCGTGTTCATCCATTTCCCCATGATATTCTTCTGATAGTATCGTTTGCATCGCAGCAACGGCGGCGGTAAAGCGGCGGTGTTCTCTTGCTTGTTTCATCATTTCGTCAGCAACTTTAAGTTCGATTCCACTGCTAATCATAAGTAAATATCCTCGCAGGATCGCCGATCGAAAAGTGCAAGCAATCTTTCTTAATCCCAATTGTGGGAATACCCACCGAAAGGGCGATATACACGAGCTCGCGGCGTTGAAAAGCATCGTAGCACGCGATGTCAGCCGCTAGGCCGAGAAGATGGTCGCTCGTCAATTTACCTCCCACCTTTTTGTTGTGTTTTGGGCATCGATAACCAGACGAGATAAACAAGGGCTTGCCAAAAGCATCGCGAACTCGCTGAATGTACTTCACAAGAAAGCGGTTGATCTTGTTCTCTTGACAGCATGGACACTCGAATTCGTCGAGGTAAAAATTGCTCGTGATCTTGACTCGTTCACTCATATAAGTTTCGATTTCTTGAGAAGCATTCGAATCAGTGTCGAAAGCGGGATGCATTTTTTATCGGCTTCAGTTTGAAGCTTAAGGCGATCGTTTTTCGAAAATCGAATACCAACAACGACGGGACGGTCCATAAACGTAAATCCTTTATTACAACAATGTACAACGTGATTTAAACTAATTCGGAGTCGGGTGCAATAGTAGAAATGAGGGGCAAAAGTTTCGAGTAATAGCGTTGGGCGGTTATGTACATAAATCGGCGCATCATGTCGTTCATGCCGTCGGTGTCGCCGCAAAAAACGATCGGCAATCCGGTTTGTATCCAACCCATGATTGAGCTGATGACCGTGTTTGGTTCGATCGTCCCACGGTATTGCTTCATTCTGATTTGACTCAAATGCCCGTCGACGAAAAGGGCTCTTGTCTCATAGGCTCGTAGGCGCTGAATCTCGCGGTCGAATCGCTCGCGCTCGCGGCCGACGCATCCAATTAAATCCCCCAAGGCTTTCCGCTCTACAGCCACGACATGCTCAAGGCCCTTAATCGTGTAGTCGCCTGTTGTCAGTGTACCGGGTTCCATCTTCATTGGTGTGAGGTCGGCGGGTGTTTGCTCGCGATTATCACAAATGATCGTGATGTCTTCGAGGCGCAGCTTTTTTCGAAGTTTCACCGCGTTTTCCTAGTGCTTGATTGAAGGCTTAGCACCATTACTAGCGCGTATGAATTGGACTTGCAAACTAAAATTCGTAAGCTTACGTTATCGAAACTTTACCGCGCAAAAATAAAACGCCCGAGGGGATGAAGCTCAGGCGTTTACAACGGAAAACGGAAAAACAATCGGGTGACCGCACTATGTCAGAAGCATCTCTGCAACGCAAGTATTTCGTATCGTATAAGCAAGCATTGACTTGGGACGCAAAACGACAAGATTCTGGTTTTGTCGTCGGTGACAAGTTATCAAAAATCATAACTCAAAAAGTTTGGTCGCCAATCATTTACCGCGATGGCATTCGTAATCAATCCAATTTTTTGTCATCCGATTGGTGCGTTTTCGACTTCGACGAACATAAAGACATCGCACAAGTTGCTAAAGAATTAATCGATTATAAATACATAATCGCGCCAACAAAAAGCCACACCGACACGCATCACCGCTACCGAGTAGCTATTCCGTTCGAGCGGACGATCACAAATCTCGAGGAATATCGCTATAATATGAAAATGCTCGTCGACGAGTATGAAGCTGACCCGCAGTGCAAGGATGGGGCGCGCTTTTTTTGGCCATCGAAGTCCATCTATGCCGTCAATGTCGAGGGTGATCTCATGCCGGTGAAAGAACAACGGCATAAACGTGTGTTCGAACCCATCAAATTAAATCGAGCGACCGACCCTCAGATACCGGCGAGAGTGATTAAATACCTAACCGAAGGAGTCGCCGAGGGCACAAGGAATGAGACTTTGTGGACCATCTCTAAAGATCTCTACCAGCAAGGGTTTGAGTGGGAAGATATACGAAAAATCGTCCATAAGGTGCCAACATCACCTGCTTATAAGGAAAGCGAGTATGACGCAATTGTCCGTAGCGCAAGGAGGTCCGTTGAAAAAGGATAAGAAGGAAAAAGAAGACCGCATCCCACCGTCTGAGGTCGAGGATCAGATCGTGCGTTATCTGCGAAACGAGCCGCCACGATTCTTGGAGTGGGCAAAAGTTCCTCGGATGGAGCATGAATTTAAACTTGTGAAGTCAGTGGATGGTGGTGGGAGCATTGTTTTAGCTGTTAAAAACAATACAGCATCAATGAAAACCCCGGAAATAGTCGCTGAGATGTTGCGAGAATTCATAATGCGCCTGCCTACCGAATTTTCGTCGTATTACATCGATGGAGGGCGAGCGTTAAAAATAGTCAAATCTTTTTGTTCGTCAAAGCCACATTTAGAAAAACTACCGAAGACCGTTGGCTTTAAATCCGACTCCGACTTGGTTATGAATCGCTTGTCTTTTGACCCAATCGCAACAGAGATGTGGGAGCTGTGCGACGTCGCCCCAATATTTGAATCGATGTTAGAAAGGATGACCAACCCGGATGCTTTTATGGCTCGTGTCGGGTCGCTATTTGACCCTAACGCCGACCGCAAGCAGGCAGTCTGGTTGTATGGACCTCCCGACTGCGGAAAGTCTCAGTTTGGCTTTGTGCTTGAACAATTATGTCCTGGTTTTGCTGTTTTAGGGACAGACGACCACGATAGCGCCTACTTTAAAGCAATGTTGCTTAGTAAAAGGTTGGGATTAGTTAAAGAAGCGGGGGCTAAGTTTATACGCTCGGAGGCATTTAAAGCGACCACGGGCGACGGCGTACATGCCATTAATCAAAAGTATCAGCCGATCTTTAACGCCCCGCTTGATGTTATCTACTTTTGCTTCTCGAATAATGCTCCCGAGATCCCCAATGACGAGTCGCTTTCGGTTAGGGTAATTGCTTGCAAAATCGCTAAATTGGAAAAATCTCACAAGATGTATGGAGAAAAGGAATTCCAGGCGCTACTCGTCAAAGAATTGCCCTACATTGCCGGGTGTGCCGTGGCTGCTTATAGCAAGATCGACTCGGGTGCGCGGATACCATGTTCTATGGACGACCTTAACGACTCCATCGAATCTTACGAAGAAGAGTACACCGAATTTCTGTCGGAGCACCTAGTGACCGACAAAACTCATAGAGTGACCTTTCGCGAAATGACTAGGTTTTTTGAATGGGGCGGGTTCCGATCAAACTTTGACAAGCGCCGTTTAAAGCAAATCTTAGCAAATTCTCACAATGCAACTATGCATAAATACAGGGTTAAAAAAGGAGAATTCGTGGTTAGAACGAAGGTTTGGGAGGGTATTCGGCTCGTCAATTTACCCCCTGGAATTGCGGACCAAGTGCGTGAAGATGTTACGTTTATTGGCGATTAGAGGCGTCATCGGTCACCGATGGCGGTCATCGGTGACTTGTCTGTTTAGGTTTTAATCAGCGACCGGATTTATGCTTTTTGTTTCCTTTGGTTATGTTGTGTGGTCCCCGGTCCCCATTGATTTAGGTATAAATAGTGTGTACACATGCCTGCACACATGTACGCACGTATAAAGGTTTACCCCATGTTTTATCGGGGACCGGGGACCGGGCTGAAATTGAGCGTTGCCATGGTGGCAAGTGTTCAAACATTGGGGATGATCAAAAAGGAGATTGTAGTGTCAGATGAATTTTGGAAGAACTTTGAAAGAGGAGTCAAAAGCGGCATGACGGCAAAAGAAGCCGCGATAACTGGTGTATCTTTGGCATTTGTGGAAGCCATTAAGCAGACGGCTTTTCGAAGCGAAGTAACAGATACGGCTACGCAAACGGAAGCCCCCGCCACTGCATCGGACGACGACTATAGGCTTGTTTTTGGAAAACATATCGGGAAAACATTGCAAGAAGTACCAACAACTTATTTGGCTTACGTTGCGAAGACATCAAGAGACAAAAGCATCGCGGAGCGGTGCCAGCGAGTTCTTAAAAAGAGGCCAGAAGCGGCAAGCCTGTTTAATGAGGGGCATTTTGATGTGGGATTTTAAAGAAGTCGACGAAAGCGCGCCGCTCGCCAAGCAACTAAGCCGCGAAGACGTCAAACAGATGGTTCGACTTATAGGTGGGTTTGTTGGCCCCAACTGTGAGGCCTATTCGGACCAGGTGGGCGAGATCTTCGAAGGCGGATTCATCGTTAGCGTCGAAGATGGGGCGCTGAGTGACCAAGTTTACCCTTACGGCGGCGGATGGTTTTACGGAATGCTGACCGGCATTGGATGGGGAATCGAACAAGGCGACTCGGGGACGGCGATACTATTTCCGATCAAGTAGGGTTTGGGCTAGACTTTTCCTCGCCGGTGTAGGGCTGGCCCGCTCTCGTGCATCATGGTGATGTGGTGAACTCTCACGAGGGGTGCAGGAGCGAGGGATAGCGTCGTGGGTGGATCACAGGGGACCTTCGAAAGCTATTCCTCGTTTTTTCATCAAAACGCTTTAAAATCGATTTTAGCTCGTCCATTACCTGAGGGAAGTAAAAGCTTGACCAAATCGCCGCCGCTGGTAGGGTACATCCAATGAACGACCTAATAATCATCCTCATCGGCATCGCGCTCGGATCAATCGCCGCTTTCGTGTACGTCGATCGACTCGCTCGCATCAACGCCCTTAAGCAAATGCTCGCCGCCGAAGAGAAAGCAACCGAAGCCGCCAAGGCACTGCACAAGCTCCACACCGACGCCGTCGCATCTTTACAAAACGCACAGAATCGTCTAGAGTCGCTAGAGATGATCGTGAAATCAGCAACAAATTCACCGTCTTTGGTGAAACGCTTCTAAAGGTCGAAGATGGCGCAAAAGCCTACCGACGAACTTTCCAGACAACAACAAAGGTTCGTTGACGAATACCTCGTCGACCTCAATGGGACCCAAGCGGCCATTAGGGCTGGATACTCAATAAACGGCGCTCCCGTACAAGCAACTCGACTGCTAATGAATGCTAATGTAATGAAATCAATCGAGGCTAAGCGCGCGAGATTACAGGTAAGAACTGAGTTATCCACAGATAAAGTTTTAAAAGAAATCGGTCGAATCGCATTCGCCGACATGCGGAAAGTCGCGGAGTGGGGAGGAGAAGAGGTCGTCTTTAAATCGTCTGCCGAGATCGACGATGATACGGCCGCTTGCATCTCCGAGATCAGCTCGACCACAACCTATTCGCGTAACGAGGGCAAGAAAGTCCAAATGCGCGTAAAACTCCACGACAAGCTGCGGGCGATCGAAATGCTCGCCAAACATCTCAACATCTTTTCAAGCGTCCACGACGGCGACGGCCGTGTGATCCCGCTTACTCCAGATAACATCGTCGAGATCATGCAGCGAGCTCGCCAAACAGCTCTACAAAAACCAGACGATGACCCCACTAACGAAGGATGAACGGCGGAGCCTATGGCTTCACGGCGTCCTAATTCACAAGCTACACGCTGCCCAAATAGTGATCGACGATGGGATTGCGTCTCTACCTCGGACGGTTAAAGAGGCGATCATGCTATGCTGTCGCCGGTTTGGTAAGTCGTACTATGGCTGTGCTCGGCAGCTTAGCGTTGGGATACAAGCCACAAGGCGCAAGGTATTGCGTACAATCGGCCCCGACATCAAGCAAACGAAGATGATCGTCGAATACAACATGGCGAAAATCATCGAAGAGCTGAGAGAACTGGGGATAAAAGATCTCGTACAGCACGTGAAGTCCGAAAACATGTACCTCATCGGAAAGCATGCGGGGCTATTCCTTGGCGGGTTCGACTCGCAAGCCGACTCGCTTCGAGGTGGAGAAGCGGACGAGATCTTGATCGAGGAGACGGGATCGAGCGACCCCGACCAGTTTGTGTATCAGATGACGTCGGTACTAAAGCCCCAACTTCTGAAAACTCGTGGGAGGATGATTCATCTCACGACGCTCCCGCCCATTCCTGACCATCCTTTTATCACCGAGACGATCCCCGCTTGTCAGCTCGACAACGCGTTTTACTCGTACACGATTTATCAAGACCCGCTCGCAACGCCCGAGATCATTGCCGATGCGATCAAAGATTGCGGCGGATCTCACACCGACGCATTTAGGCGCGAGTACCTAAACGAGATCATCCGAGATCGAAACATCGTGATCATCCCCGATTACAACGAGAAGATCGACGTCGAGGAGTTTCAGATCCCGACTGCCGTCAACTGGGAGATCTTCACCGACTGGGGCGGCGTGCGCGACAACACGCATGCGCTGCTTATGGGATACGACTTCTTGCGTGCGGTCGATCTCGTAATGGACGAAATGGTTTGGCCTCCCAACACGGCGACCGAGATCATCACGCGAGATCTCAAGCGGTGGGACAGGTACGCTGTCAAGAATCATTACGTCGATGCGCCTGGTCAGCTTCAAGTTGATCTAAGGGAATCGCACAAGCTCGACATCCGCATCCCCGACAAGGGCGACTGGGAGGCGAATATCAACCAAGTCGCGAACCGTTTTACTCGTCGCAAGGTTAAGATTCATCCGCATTGCCGGATCTTACGGCAGACGTGCCAATCGGGGACGTTTAACAAGCAACGCACAGACTTCGCGCGATCGATCGCCCTTGGGCATATGGACGGCGTCGCGGCGCTGATGTACGGCATTAAGATGCTCGACCGCACAAGTCCGTACTCGCCGCATTCAAACGTGCAAGATTGGGTTTATGTTCCCGCTTCTCAAATGCCTGAGGCAAGTGGTAAGGTTGCCGAACACAAATCATTCATTGATAAAAACGAAATCAAGATCTTTAACGGTGGGCGCAAGCGGTGAGGGGTTGGTACGAAATAACAAGCCAAGAAGATCGCCGTTTTGTGAAGTCCGGGAAAGACTTCATTTGCCCATTTCGCGGGCCGTTGAACTTCAATTTCACTGAGTGGGTGTGGAAACAAGCCGAGCGACTTAAGTGCGAGATCCCGCGAGATGTTCGCCTTAAGGTATTCTGGCATGGGGAGGAAGAAGGATGCGGGAAATAGAAGACGTAACGATCGAGTACGACGAGCGCGGCTGTCCGTACGGGATCTTGACTAAAGATGGCGTCGAGTTCCGCGAGGAGCTACCGTCGAATCTCGGGGACTACACAGAAGAGAAGCAACGCTATTGGATGCGTCGATGCATCATATCGCTTGAGCGACAGTTTAAGGCGCACTTGCGGAGCAAGGGATTGGTCGAGGTTAAGACAGCGGGCGAGGCGCAAAACGGATGAAACTTACAATCACGCGAGTTTTAGAGATCTCAAAGGTACTCGCGGGCGACGTGGGCAAGGCGATCCCCGAGTTTTTCGAATATATGGCCGAGTTCGTCGACCAGGTTGTGCGAGCTTTGCGGAACGGGCTGTCGTTCAAAGATAACTTTGATTGTCAAGTAAAAACTGTATCCCTCAGACACAACACACCGCAAATCATAAGCACCGACCGCACCGTACAGGGCGTGATCGTCATGCGCCTTGGCGCTCAGGACATTACGCTCGACTCGTTCGGCTGGTACTACGATGACAATAACCGCTTGACTTTCAAAGCGGCATTTGACCCCGACCCCGCTAGAAGTATTGACGTTCTCGTGGTAATCATGTTCTAATATCCCCAACATAATCCACACCTCCACCAATATAGGCGAGGCACTAATGTCCGAAGGAACGGGCGCTAGCGCGCCATCATCTAATTCTGCCGTAACCAATGCAGCTCCGGCCGCAAATACGAACAATCGTGCGAACAATTATCAAGCTTCTTCAGAAGATCACGCCAAAATTCAAGCCAAGTACAAACCAGAATCTTCAGATAATCCCACCTCAAAAAAGCTTAAGGTAAAAGTCGACGGTAAAGAATTAGAGCTAGATGAAAGCGAAGTAATCCGCGATTACCAGCTCAAAAAAGCTAGTGATAAGCGGTTTCAAGAAGCTGCGGCGCAAGCCAAACAAGCGCAGCAAATCATGCAAGCGCTTGAAAACGGCGATTTAAAGTTTATCGAATCGAAGCTCGGCAAAGCAAAAGCCAAGTCTCTTTTCGAGGACTACCTAATCCAAGATATGGAATACGAGCAATTGTCACCGGCCGAAAAGCGAGCCATGCAGCTTGAGCAAGAGAATAAATCCCTCAAGCAGCGCCAAGAAGAGGCGGAAAAGGCGAGCAAAGAAGCCGAGTACAAGAAGCATTTAGAACGGGCTCACGATGATCTAAACAACGAAGTGCACCAAGCTTTGCAGGGACTAGGTGCTAAGCCGACTCCTCGTTTAGCCGTGCGAGTCGTGGACGAGATGATCGCCCGAATGGAAGCGGGAAAAGAGGCGATACCGGCGGCCGATGCTAGCAAACGCGCACTTGCGGGCATTAAACAGGACATTGCCGAGTACCTACCGACAATCCCGATTGACGACCTAGTGAAGCTCCTACCGCAGAAGACGATGGACGCTTTGCGAGAATACGAAGTGAAAAGAGTAATAGGGGACAAATCACGTCGACGCAGTGCGCCGACAGAGACGCGCCAACCAAGGCAAAGTAAGCCCGTAGGCGTGGACGAGTGGTTTAACAAAATAGAACAACGATTTAACAAATAAGGAGACACGAGATGTCTGCTACTAGTTTATTTTACTACAATGACCAATGGGGAAAAGTTCAACCTCGCGTGCTGCATCTTCAGTACCGCATCACCGGCGCTGCGGCATGTACCGCAATCGTGCCGAACTCGGCTTCTTCCGTGTTTTACGGAGCTCTCTCCAGCCAAGCTCAAGTCGACGACGTTCTAGGAACTGTCGACGAGTTCTTGTACACCGCATGGGGCTCTACTGCTATGGGCGCTGATGCATTCGGCGGAATCGTCGCAATGAACGGCCAAGCTGCATCTGTCATTCAGATGGTTGCGCGTTGCTACTCAGGCACCGGCGGCGTCGACTTGGTAACCCGTCAATGTCAAGCTGGCACTGTCGCCGACTCTCTGCAAACTGCAGTGCAGCTCGGAGCATACGGCAACATCGGCTTTCAAGTTGCTTTCGGGAACACTCCCGATTTCGACGGATTGACTAGCGGAACAATCGACATCGAAATTCACTGGATCAGCAAATAACATCAACATCCTAAACTCACGGAAGGAGTTTAATTATGTCAGGTAGCGTTAGCAACAACACCGCGATCGAACTATTCAAGAACGTATACGGCGAAATGCACGACCTAGTACCAGACGATCAAGTACTCTCGAAAGAGATTCCTTGGAACGACGGCGCGATGGTTGGTACAAAGTTCATCGAAGACGTGATCTTGGGCGCAGAAGTCGGGATCACATTCGGCGGATCTTCTCAAGAAGCATTCGAAATCAAACCAGCAATCGCGGGTGCGGTTCGTCAAACTGAGGTAACTCCTTATGTTTCGATCCTCCCGTCAATCCTCCCATTCGCGACAATCTCGCGATCTTTGGGCTCCGAAAAGGCTTTCTTGGCGGCGACTAAGTTCATCACCAAGAACAACCTTAAGTCGCACAATGAGCTGAAAGAAGTTACACGACTCTACGGCCAATCAGCTCTAGGGTTGGGAACTGTCAGCTACTACAGCGGCGTATATCGCGGCGCGGCGTTTACCAACGGAACTGGTACTTTGAACGGTATCACTTTCACCAACGGTATCAACGCAGCTAACAAACAAGTTTTGTTCCAACAAGGTCAATTCGCAGCGGGTCACTGGGTTGGCAAGCAAGGCATCAAAGTTAAGCAGATCTTGATCAGCTCCGGCGCAGTCGTTGCATCCGGTAAGATGGTCTCGGTCAACGCCAAATACGGCTACTTGACTTTGGACTTCGTACCCGTCGCAGCTTCAAGCGTTAACTCGCACAAACTGGTTTATGACGGTTGGGAAAACTCCGGCGAGATGATCGGCATGGACTACATCTTGTCCACTTCCGGATCTTTGTTCGGAATCAACAACAACTTGTTCAGCTTGTTCAAGGGTAACCTTGTCGACAACGATGGACAAAAGTTGACGCTCACCAAAGTTCAAGGCTACATCGCCGACGCGGTGAACGGCGGCGGACTAGAAGGGGACGTAACACTCCTCGTCAACCCACGATCTTGGGCAACTATGGCCGTAACCGAGAGCGGATTGCGCGTGTACGATCAATCGTACAAGCCATCGTCTGCGGCGAACGGATTCATGGACCTCGAGTTCTACTCACAAAACGGCAAGCTAACTGTAAAAGCTCACCGATGCGTGAAAGAAGGGGACGCTTTCGTCGTGAAGATGGACACTTGGAAACGATCTGGCTCGGCTCAAGTCGGTTTCAAAGTTCCAGGAATCGAAGGCGATTTGATCAAGCCGCTTGAAAACCAAGCTGGTTACCAGTTCAAGTCGTTCTCGGACGAATATTTGTTCTGCTTCCAACCCGCTTACAACATCAAGATCGAAGACATCAACGACGAATCCAGCACGTAATTGAACACGAGGAGCCCCGAAGAAATTCGGGTGCTCCTTACCTTTTAGGGGGCTAACTTGAGTACCTCAGTAACTTGGAACGGGACATCATACAGCATTCCCGCAGCGGGCGAGGTCAATTGGCCTGCTTTGTCGAACTTTCTTATCGCGCTTGGTAACAACGCAGCAAACCGCATAAACTCGCGTCAAGCAATCCGCATAGCAACGACTTCTCCTGTGACTGTTTCGGCTACTACCGACAGCACAGTGGTTACCGATCTCGGCACGCCGGGTGCGGTGGCAGTTAACTTGCCCGCAGGTGCAGACGGGCAGATGTTTTTCATCCTCGACGGCAAAGGCGACGCAGGAACGAACAACGTCACGGTCACTCCGAACGGAGCCGAGACAATCAACGGCGCAGCTTCACTCGTATTGAACCACAACGGCCAAGGGCTATGGGTGCAATTCGTCGCTACAGAGTCCGACTGGAAAGTGCTCGCAAACATCGTCGTACCCGGCACGATCACACCGGCCGACATCGTGGGAGTTATTCCCGCGAGCAAAGGCGGAACTGGCATCGCCAACAACGCAGCATCCACCATAACCATCACGGGCGCTCATCCGACGACGCTCACGGTATCGAACACAACAGCATTGACGCTCCCAACTACCGGAACACTCGCGACGCTTGCAGGTAGCGAGACACTTTCGAACAAAACTCTCACAGCTCCGACCGTAACAGGCGAACTTTTGCTTCAGAATCCTTCGGGATCTCAGCCGACTCTTGCACTTTCAGAAGATCCCGACAACGGAACAAACAAAGTTGTGATTCAAGCACCCGCGACTCTTGCGAGTGACTACACTTTAACTCTACCCGTCGATGACGGCGATAGCGGGGAATGTCTCGCAACTAACGGCTCAGGCGTTTTGAGTTGGGAGCCTGTCGTCACTAACCCAATGACTACTCGCGGCGACATCATTCGCGGCGGCGTGGGGGGCGCTCCTGAGAGGCTAGCTGCTGTTACAGATAATCGCGTTGTCGCAGGGGATGGCACGGACGTCGTTAGTAAGCAGATCGATGATCCTAATTTTTTCTCAACTGGTGCGGTAGCAACCGCTGCACTGCCGGGCGTAGTTGACCCATACAACGGGAACGGAGTTGTGGTGGCTGGAACTTATACTCCTACGTTTACCAACACGACAGCTATCAGCGCGTCAACTCCGTTCACATCGCAATACATGCGTGTCGGACCGGTAGTAACTGTGAGCTTAAAAGCGAGCATCACAGCAAGCGGTGGAAATAGCCGTCTTAGAATTAGTCTTCCTGTTACATCGGCGTTCTCTGCACAAGAGCAAGCTGCGGGTACAGGTGCTCCAGTAGGTATAGTAACTGAACCATGTTTTGTGCAGGCGGTGGCTAGTACGTCGGTTGTTGAATATGGATTCAATACAGCCGACACAAACAGCCGATCTCACTACATTCATTTTACATACCGAATTATTTAACCGGGCTCCGGCCCACTAGGAGGATACGATGACAAATTTTAGACCCGGTTACCTACAGCAAGGAAGCCCGCTAGGAACATTACGAACAAACGTGATGCTAACTGCGGACAATCAAGTCGTGAATACTGACAGTGTTTCGTACTTGGCGCTGTCGAGTGACAACACTACGGCCGCAAACCGTACTTTTGTTCTCACTAGTTCGACTCTTGAGGGTCAAGTTTTGACCATCGTTTTTGAGTCGGGATCTAGCACAACAGCGCAACTAGCCGACTCCGGCAACTGCGCACTTAACGGCGCGTGGGAGCCCTTGCAGTATCACTCTCTCATGCTCATATGGGACAAGATCGCAGCGAAGTGGGTCGAGATAGGACGATCTCCGACCGAAGCTCCTGCGAGCATCGCGCTTGCAGACGGTGACATTCTTGTCGGTAACGTCTCGAACGTCGCGGCGGCTGTCACTATGTCGGGCGACATCACCATGGATAACGCCGGTGTGACAGCGATCGGCGCTGGCAAAGTAGTGCTAGCGGATCTCGCGACTGCGGTTGCTCCTAGCCACGTCGTTAAGTACGCGGCGCAGGTCACTACAGCTGGCGGCGCAGCGGCCGAGGCGATCACTGTAACTGGTCTCGCGGCGACCGATCTAGTCTTTGCTCAAGTCAAAGACAACGGCACTAGCAACGTCACGATTTTGCAAGCCGTACCAACAACCAACACGTTAACGGTCACGTTCTCGGCTGACCCAGGAAACGACACAGTAATTTACTATCAAGCTCTACGCGCAACATCTTAATCGGAGGGGACGAGCCATGTTAGAAGGATATGACAGGGCCAAGATGGAAAAACTCAAGGAGCTGCGCAGACTTTTACGCGAGATCATGGCGAGCGACGATCCAGACGCGCAGATGGCAGACGGTGAAGTCGACGAACTTCTCGAAGAAGCCGAAGACGGCGCACTAGAGGAGCCCATGGGCGCAGGCGACGAGGATATGCCCGTCCGCGAAGCGACTTCAGAAGAGATGGAAGAGCCCGAAGACGTCGTCGAAGAGGATGAAATAACCGCACTAAAACGCGAGTATTTCAAGCCGAAGATGGCCGCAAAACAGCCTGGTCGTGCAGGGGCGAAGACCGTAATCGTTGCGAGCGAAGGCATGGGCGCTCCTCGCAAACCATCGCTAGCGACGGCGATTCCTGCAATGCCAAAAAAGGGGCGAGGTAAACTCGTATGACCACGACTGTTGACGCGATGGTAGAGCGGATCAAGCGGCGCATAACTGTGCCCGCGAACCAAGTTCTTTTGAGCGACGATAATCTGCTAGTAATGGCGAATGACGTCGTGCGCGAGAGAATTATCCCTCTTATGATGTCGGTCAATCAGAATTATTTTGTGGTCCGTACCGAGATCCCACTCGTCGCCGATCAGTCGGAGTACTCGATTCCCGTGCGAGCAATTGGTCGCGGTCTGCGCGATCTAAAGATGCAGCGCGGGGATGACGTCAACGCGATCTCGAACATGTCCCTTGTGGCGCTCGAGGATTCGCACTTGTTTGGCGAGGGGGCTAGTCCTCCCGTGTACTTCTACTTTCGCGGCGACAAGATCGTTTTAGTTCCCGTGCCCATCGTGGCCGATTATACGATGCTTGTTTGGTACAATCTTCAGCCGTCTCAGTTCATCTTGACGACCGATGCAGCTCGCGTTGCGTCGATCTCGGGTGCAATCGTAACGTGCGACAACGTGCCGTCCGAGCTCATGGCGGGCGTGGACATCGACTTTATCGAGGGTAAGCAAGGTTGCTCAATCTTGGGGATGGACGTCGAGATTACCAACGTCGCAGGTAATCAGATAACTTTTGCAAGCGCAGACGACGTACCGACGAATTTGGCAGCGGGCGATTATATCAGCGTAGCCGGTACGACCCCGGTCGTTCAACTACCCGACGAGGCGATTCCTCTCGTGGAATGTTGGACGGGCGAGCGCGTATGCTATGCAATCGGCGATTTTGACGGCGCGAATCTTCTCGCTCAAAGATCGACCGAGACGGCGAACAATCTCAAGGTGATTTTAGAGCCCCGGATCGAAGGGGCGCAGACGAAGATAGTCAATAGACGCGGTTTATTGCGTGGTCAAGGGTTTACAAGCTGGCGTTATCGTGGCGGTTACGTTCTATAGGGGCAACCCACTTAATGATCAAGATGTTTTTTAAAGCTCTTTGTCGAGATTGTTTGCGGTCTAAGACCGCCAAAAAGTTCGGCATTATAAAAACTTCCTTGGAAGAGATTTGCTACAGCATCATACGCAATTATTGCGTGCTCTTTGCTCGTATAAATTCCAATGTGTACGTACTTCCCATGCATTCTAAGTGCAGCACGCCAGCCTTTGTGTTTGGGAGAGTATCTTACTCCTTGAATACCAGACGTATTTGTTCGTCTAAGTCTACCGCGACCTACATTCAAACCGTGCTCAATAAGTCGAAGATTCTCGCGGCGGTTGTTAAGTCCGTCGTGATCGATATGATCGACTTTTTCTCGACTTTCAAGCTTACGACCAAGAACTCTTTCCATTATTACTCGATGAATTCTAAGGCGAACTGGTTTCCCATCAATAACGCGAGATCTAATACAGTAGTAGAGACGATTTTTTGTGCCTTTCGGGTAACCATCTTGGATGGACCATTTTTCTTTAAGAAGATCGCCATCTTCAGGGCTTACTTTGAGACGGGAGCGCAAAGCCTTATACAGCTCTGTTTTTCTGGTAAGTTCTGGCATTCATCAACCCCTTGTTGGACAGGGATTTGATGGCATATTCATATCAAGAAATCAAAACATTTTTAGGGCTCTTCGCTCAAGCGAATAGCTTCAATATTCCCCAAGGCGCTATGGAGATCGCGAAAAACATCGTCATAAACGACGATAACGTGATCACAAAAACTAGGGGATTTTACCAGTATTTTGCCCCGGCTCTTGCCGACACGATCAGCAATTTATTCTTTTATCAAAACCGGCTCATGGCCGTGTACAACGATTTTATCAGCTACTTTACCGACACGGGATCGTCTCCAAGTGTCACGGGATCAGAGACCGCACTAACTGGCGCATCTTTCGCGATTACGACTAGCTCTCGCAAGTCGAGATCAGTGCAGCAAAACGCCAACTTATATTGGACCACCGACGACGGCGTGTTTAAGCTCGATCGCTTCAACGGAACGGTCATCGCAGCGGGGGCGTCTCCAGCTCTCGACATCCGGGGCAATCTCTTCTCGGCTAACGGTCCCATTCTCGGCGATACACAATTTGCGGTCCGAGCGGTGTTCGGTCGCAAAGATGCGAACGGCAACGTAACACTCGGCGCTCCGAGCGACATTCTATTGCTTACCAATCAACCCGTCGTCGGCGCATCGTATACCTCTTCGGGCGCAGGCCCTTACACTGTCACCGTAACTAGTAACGGCCATAATCTCGCAACCGGCATGACGATCGAGGTCGACAATGCAACGGACGCAGACGCAGACGGCACGAAAACGATCACGGTCACGGGCGTTAATACGTTTACATTTTCGACTGTCGCAGATCCCACGTCTGGCACGCTGGACTACTCAGCTACTCGCGCGGCGATCTATTGGTTCTCGATACCAACTGACATCACGTCAACTACTCAAAGTTGGTTCTATCAGGTGTACCGAACCAGCCAAAGCGGTGATGCGACCATCTCGCCGACGGCCGACTTCCGGTTGATCGACGAGGTTCTTTTGACGAGCGCCGAGATCACGGCTGGATTTGTGACCTACGTTGACGAGGTTGACGAAATTCTCGTGGAGTTCGCGCCCGAGCTTTACACGAATCCCAACTCTCGCGAAGGTGAATTCCAAGCCAACTATCGCCCACCGCTTTGCGAAGATATGACGCTTTTCAATAGCTACGTATTTTACGGCAATTGCATATCTCGCGAGTTCGTAGATCTCGACGTGGTTGATACGGCGTCTCTAGTTTCTGGTGATTACGTAGAGACGAACGTGCTGCCGTTCGACGAGGGGGCCGAGTCGGAAGGAATTACCAACGCTGCAGGCGACTTGCAGATTGACTATGATGGTCACGGTCTCTCGAACGGCGACACGATCTACATCTCGGACATCGTGGGAGGCTCACTCACTGCCGGTACGTACTATGTCGTTAACTCAGCGACTAACGAATTTGAGATCTCGCTAACTTCGGGCGGTTCGTCTGTCTTATATTCGGCGGTTACTTCGCTGAGATTCGCCGAGACGACTGTAAGGCGATACGTCGCGAGGACGGGAGTTGGAAACCGCACGGTTGAATCTGAGGGGATCACCAACACGGCCGGGAATCTACAAATCGATTACGTCGCGCATGGACTTTTGAACGGCGACACGGTCTACATCTCGACAGTTACGGGCGGATCTCTTACCGCGGGTACTTATTACGTCGTCAACCGAGCGGCCAACAGCTTCGAGATCTCGCTCACCTCGGGCGGCGCGGCCATCGCCCATAGTGCGGTCACTTCTCTATACTTCGAAGGTGTTACGAATGGGACCTATCCTATTTTCCAGCTTGACGACACACCGATTCCGCCGTCGTCGATCGCTACGCAACTTCGAAACACGGCGCAAGGTCTCGTAAAAGCTATAAATCGCGATGATTTTTCACTGATATTCGCAAATTACACAAGCGGCATCACCGACACACCTGGGAAAATGCGCTTTACCTCAAAAGGCTTTACAGGGCCAGTCTACTTGCGAGCTAACACTACTACGGCAGGCGATGCTTTCTACCCGATTTTGCCTGCGAGTTTTGTCACTGGAAACCAAGTGTTTAGCAGCAACGACGAGGAGCCGAACGTCGTCTATATTTCGAAGATTGGTGAGCCCGAAGCCGTCCCGCTAATCAACAAATTACCCGTCGGCAGTAAAAACGCGGCGATTCTTAGAGTCGTGGCGCTTCGAAACGCGGTCATCGTGCTGAAAGAAGATGGCGTATTCAAGATTACGGGTGATAATCCCATAAACTTCACCGTTACACTTCTCGACAACACCGTGTCGGTCATTGCGAGCGACAGCGTTGCGACGTTGAACAATCAAATCTACTTCTTAAGCACCGATGGTATCTGCATCGCAACTGATTCGACCGTGAGCATTGTCTCTCGACGCATCGAGAACCGAATCGAGACTATTGTCGGTTTCTCGGACATCAACGCAATAACGTCTGCGGTGGGTTACGACTCCGATCGAACGTATCGCATAAGTACGGCTCTACCAAACGACGATACAAAGTCGATTGCGTACTTCCATAACGTGATCAACGACACGTGGACCGAATCGGACGAGCTCTTTTCAGGCGGCGTGGTCGGCCCCAACAACACGATGTTCTATATCGCGACCGATAACCGAATTTTGAAAGAGCGCAAGCTCGGAACTCGCATCGATTACTCGCGCCAAAACTATGCGGTTACGATTACCAGCGTGGCGAGCAACGGTCTGTCGGCGGTCATCGCGTCGCCTAGTGGAGTTCCCGACGTCGGTTACTTTATCGTCAAAAACGACGTAATAACTCGCATCAAAACCGTGTCGGTCGTCTCGGGCAGTAACTACGCGGTTACGTTCTATCGTCCCACCAACTTAGTTGCGGCCGATGTCGTGCAAATGTACCAGCGGATTGTGTCTGAGATCAAAATGGCTCCGTTTCATGCGGGCATCCTTGAACGAGGCAAGCAATTCTCGCAACTTCAATTGCACACTCGAAATCCGAGCATCACCGAAATTGGGATCACTTTCACGGGCCAAACTTTCGGGGGCTCCGAGCAGACGAATTGGGTAGCGACCGACGTCGCGGGTGCATCGGGCGGTTGGGGATTCGAGCCATGGGGCTTTTTCCCGTGGGGTTTAGCGGATGGAATTGATATTGTTTACTTGACGCAACCTGCTTTAGTTATTCGCTTATATGTTCCTCTTTTTCAGCAACGCGGGACCTTTATACAGCCGTATTTGGTGCATAATCAAGGCGGCGAGTCGATTGATATTCAAGCTATGTCGTGGGCTCTTCGCGCCTACGCTGAAAGGGTGACTAAGTAATGGGCTCAAGCCAAGAATATTGGATGACACTCGACGCGGACCGACTAGCAGGCCGATTGATCGAACATCATGCATTATACATGCAGAACACGTTCAATCCGGTCTATCAAATGTGGATACGCAACCAATACGCGTACTATTCCACTGTTTTGAACACGCAAGCATGGTGGACGGCCCTAAACTTCGAAGGCGAGCAAGGCGAACTGGTCAAGATGTCCATCCCGCAAGCTCGTTCGCTCATCCGGCAGATGGTTACTCTTCTTACGAAGTCAAAACTTGCTTTTAACGCAATCGCTCGCACACAAGATAGTGACGTCGCCGAGGCGATGCGAATTGCCAACGCAATCGGGGTCGATGTCACGTCTAAGCAGACGCTCGACATGAAACAAGAGATCCTTTGCGAGCGGTCACTCGTTCAAGGGTCGTCGTTCATCAAAGCAACGTGGAGATCGGACATAGGACAGCCGGCGGCGGTTGAAAAAGACGAGCAAGGTAACGAACATATTTTATACGAGGGTGACATAGAAATCAGTCTGCCGACCGTGTTCGATATGCTCTACGATTTTACGATCGACACTTGGGAAGATCAGCAGTGGGCTGAATGTCGTGTCAAGCGCAATCGATGGGATCTCATCCAACAACATTCTGATATGACCGTAGAGATTAAGAAACTCCCATCAATTGGCGACGAATACCGATCGACAACAGCGACACTATTTGACGACCGCGATATGGTTTACGTATACGAGATGTATCACAAGCCGACGCCGTCGCTACCTCAGGGTCGAATGCTCGTCTACAGCGATACGAAGACCATTTATTATGACGACGTCAACCCGTATAAATGCATTCCGATTGAGCCGCTCATGCCCGAGAAGATCGAAGGCATTTGCTACGGCTATGCGCCGCTATCGAATATCCTCCCGGCTCAAGAGATGTTCGATCACAGTTATTCATGCTTGGCGACGAACCAAAGTTCTTTGGGGGTTGCCAACGTAATCACGCCGAAGGGCTCCGACATCAACGTCGAGTCGCTTTACGGCATGAACTTCATTTCATATAACCCAAATACCAGCGCATCGGGTAACGGTAAGCCCGAAGTATTGGATCTTCTCAAGTCTGCGCCCGAGCTTTTCAAGTTCCCGGAAGTTCTAAAGACCGAGATGCAGCAAATGACATTCATCAACGCAGCGGTTCGAGGCGAGCTACCCGCTTCGACTTCGGGCGTAGCGATTGCGACTTTGACCACGAATGCGCTCGAATTCTTGTCCAGCTACTCGAAAGCTCTCAAGATTTGCATGGAAAAGACCATGATGCATACGGTCAACGCGTATCGCATCTTCGCAAAACGTGAGCGTTTAGTAGCGATCACCGGGCGAAACTACCAGACTTTTATGCGCAAGTTTACGGGCGACATCCTCGATCCGATTCATCGCATCGAAATGCAAGAAATCAACCCACTTATGCAGACCATCGCCGGGCGCCTCGACGTCGCAGAGAAGGCAATCGACAAGGGTCTGGTCAAAGACATGCAAGCTTGGGTATCGATCCTCGACGGTCAACCTCTTAGCCGTCTGTACGATACCGAGCTTTCTGAGAACGACCTCATCCAATCCGAGAATGAGCGCATGGCTACGGGGCAACTCGTCAAGGCCGTGTCGGTCGACAAACATCCTCTTCATATAATGAAACACAAGTCGCTGTTAAACGATCCGATGATACGACTCAACTCGCCGATGGTTTCAGCTATCGAGCAACATATCCTGGAACACTTAGAGCTCCAGAAAATGACCGATCCTCTACTTATGGCAATGGCTAACACAGGTCAGATTCCCGAGGGCATGCCAATGCCTCCACCGCAGGCAGGGGCGGGGGGTGGACCAATCCAGCAAGGCATGGAACAATTACCGGCAGGAACACCTGCACAAGATCAGGGCGCAAATGCCGGCAACTTCACTCCGAGCGAAGGTGACAATCAAGAGATGATGGGCGACCAGGTGGCCGAAGCGGCACAACCGGCCAAAGATTTGTTGGGGAGATAAGTAATGGCGTATGCTTGGGACAAAGTAATGAATCTAGTCAACCCCGACGAGCAAATGCCCGGCCAAAGTCAGGACGTGCTGAGTTCGACCGAGGGTGATGCTCAGGCAACCGGCGGCGGCGAGCAACAACAGGCCCCACAAGCGGCCGCGCAACCTCAAGCGACTGCGGGAGCTCGTGGTCGAGTTATGTCTCGCAACGTCGATCGCGCTCAAGCTCCGACCGATATGGGGCGCATTAGCTCAAACATCGGACAAGCTAAGCAGAACATCCAAAACGAAGCGAATGCTTACATGGGTTCGGCGACTACTCCCTATCAGGGCGACGTCAAGAGCGAGCTACAAGGTTACATATCAGGCGAGAGCTCGGACTTAGGGACGCGATTGCGCGCCGCTCCCGAGCGTATGGCAGACATTGAATTAAGTGATACACAAGTAAAGGATGTCGATCTTCTTGAGAATGATGCCGGTATACGCGAGATGTTCCGCCGTTCTCAAGATCCTGAGGGGAGAATCGGAGAAGCTGCTCTAGATACGGCTCTTTTGCGACGCAACCAACCTTTTCAAATGCAACGCGGCGACGTCTTAAACTCGTATCGTCAACTGCAGGAAGAGCGCAACAAAATCGAAGAGGAATCCCGGCCCGCAGCTCAAGCGGCTCGCGACGCTGCGGCAGAGGCTTGGAAGGGCTCAGTCCGTACCGAAGCTGGCAGCATGGCGACGGCGCTCGACGATGCGGCACGAGCACAAGAATCTCTATTCGATGCGGATCTTGTGGGAGAAGCAGAAAAGAGACGCTTGGGTATCGACGACGAGGCGCAAAGTTTTGCAGACGAGCTCGCGGCTGGATACACAGATCCATTCATGCAAAAAGCAATTCGCGAATCGTTCGGAGCAGGCAGTCTCTACAGCCCCGACACGATCGACGTAGGTCAATATTATACTCCCGGAACTTTGACAGCCGATCAAACAGACTTCAAGCAATTCTACGGCGAGCCAGAAGCGCAGAAGTTTGAAAAAATAATGGCCCTTCTCGGTGGCGGCGAAACGCGGATGGCTGGTCCATATGCCGGCAAAAAAGCATCGGAAGTCTACGGCGGCGGATTACAAAAGGACGCATTGAGACAAGCAATTCTTGGTCGAGCTACCAATCGAGCGGACGAGGCGCGCAAAGGCTCCGAGCAGATGGCGGCGGATCAGAAAAATAAAGAAACAAATATCGTGGAAACGAAAGCTAAACAGGCAGAAGCGGAAAGCGAAAAGGCTTGGTCTGGACTTGATGCATCAAGAAGGTCTCGGCTCACAAGTGATCAATTATCGGACGAGGATAAAGCTTTGTACGATAAATTAACTCCTGATCAGAAGCGTCAATATAACGAAGATGTTCGTATCAAGAAAGATTCGGAGACAATGCCTAAAAAACGTCAGAGTGCTGAAACAAAAGACAAATACTGGGGACCTAGAGTCGACGCTGTAAAATCTTGGTTTGGTAATTAAAGGGGCGGAATAAATGGATCCTATTACGATTGGATTATTAGTCGCTGCGGGTGCTCAACTCGTTTCTGGCATCATGCAGTACTACAATTCCGAGAAGGCAGCGGGGGCAACAAAGCAACGCCTTAAAGAAATTGAGGCGATGTTCGACGCGATCGTTCCGCCCGAATTCGACCTCAAAGTATACGACGATCCGAAGCTTGCGGCCGACATCCCAGGTCCGCAGCTTAACATCGAGGCGCTTACTCCCGAGATGTTCCAGCAAGTGGGGCAATACGTTCCCGAGGTTGCCGAGTTCGTACAAGAGACGAATCCGCAACTTGTCGAAGCTACGGAAGCGGCGAAGACTGGTAGGCGGGCTCAACTTGATGCGCTTGAGCGATATCGGCAGATAGCGGGAGGAGAGTTCGATCCCGAACTTCAGCAGCAGCTTTCAGAGGCTTCGCAGCGTGCGAATATGGAGGCACAGTCTCGCTCTGATTCTATTCTACAAGATGCTCAAAGGCGGGGTCAATTCGGCTCCGGTATAATGCTCGCATCGCAACAAAATGCGGCATCTGAAGCAATGGCCCGCCAAGCTCGCGAAAGTCAGATGGCAGCGGCCGAAGGTTATCGCAATCGAATGCTAGCGCTAGATAAATCAGCAAATCTCGGTGGAGACATCCGCGATTCCGAGATGTCTGAAGAGGCTCGCAACGTCGGCATTTTGAACTCGTTCAACGAACGAACATCGCGCAACTATCAGGACTATCTACAGCAAAGGGCCGATAGTTTGAATCGTGCCAAAATCATGGAACTCGAACGTTCTCGATCAGTAGCCGACGCGAACGTGCAAGCTCGCAATCGATCGCAAGAGCAAGCACGCGATTTATTTAACCAGCAACAACAGATAAACTACGGCGTTAAAAAAGATAATCGTCAAAATTCTATAGATCTTATCGAACGTCAAAACAGGCAAAAGCAACAGATGTACGAGAATCTAATGCAGAAAGCTCGCGGGAAAGCTGGCATCGCGCAGACTTCGGTCGACTACATGAATAGGGCGGCGCAGGATCAGAATCAAGGGATTCGAAATGTTGGCGACGCAGCTACGGCCGGTGGCTTGTACTACGGTAAATATGCTGGCAACCAACCGAAGCCCGCAGCGCCGAATCCAAACGCGGCGTATTACGGCACGGGCGGAGACACCTATGCAGGCGGTATGGTTCAACCGGGTGAAGATGACCGAATGGCGTACCCATTTTAAGAGAGGTTGCACGTGGAACAATATCTGAAAGACGACCAGCAAGAAAAACTCAAAGACATGCTCTATGGGTATTTGAAAGACAAGGCACAACGTCGCGAGGGCGTGACGAGCAAAGCTACGTATGAGGGCGCAGAAGATCAGTTCGTCAACCAAATGCGGTTGCGTGATGTCGGATCTCTCGCGGGTGCGTTTTCCGAAGCGGCATCGGGCGTCGGACAGATTCAAGGTAAGCGTGCACAATCGGACATCATCCCGAACGTGAACAAAGACCTATACGGCTCGACTCAAGGCGCATACGAGAACTTTAGAACTCTTAGAGACGCTGAAGAGCGTTCAAACATGAACGATCTAAACGTCGCGCGATACGTATCTCAGATGGAACAATCGAACGACGACGACAAATTAGCGCGCCGGAAAATGGACCTATCAGAAAAAGAGTACGCCGACTTAGAACCTCGACGAAAACTCGAAATGCAACTCAAGCAAAAACAACTCGACGCGCAACCTTCGATGCGACGGCGACTGCAACCAAATCTTGTGAGCCCCGACGGTAATCCCGTGACACTTGGCGAAGATGGTTTGCCTCAAGATTTACCGGGCTACAAGTTTAGGGAAACAAAACCAGCGGCAGCGAATACGGAGCGTATCCTCGCATGGGATGAAACAGGCGGAAAAATGCTCGTGCAAACGCCTCAAGGTCAAGTGGTTAGAAATGCTCCTACAGGATTCAGAAAAGCTGGTAAAGCGGGAGAATCCGAAGACGGTAAGCGAATGACAGAGGGTACCACATTAAAACTGAATCAAGCAAAAGATGCATTCGCAGAGGCGGAAAGCGTACAAAAGTCGCTAGATTTATGGAAATCAAAGATGGGGCCGATTGAGGGTAATTTGCGCTCAATCAATCCGTGGGATACAGACGCGCAGAAATTTCAAGCCGATCTAAAACGAGCCGCGCAAGTAATCGGCCGATATATGGAAGACGGCGTACTTGTTCCGGCGGATGTTCCGAAATACGAGGCGATGTTGCCGAAATTTGGAGATAAGCCCGAAGTTGCACAATATAAGCTTGATCAGATGAAAGTGATGTTGAAAGAAAAACAGCGTCGCGACACGGACGCTTTGCGCTCTCAGGGTTATAAAACACCTGAAAATGGAAATGGAAAAGAAGTGCGTAAGGTTCGAGTTCGAAACAAACAAACCGGCAAAACGGGCACTGTGTCCGAGCAGTACTTAGATCCTCAAAAGTATGAGGTTATTGAGTAATGGACGATTTTCAAGAAGACGACTTTCAAGAAGACGGCGACGACTTCGAAGAAGATCCGCAACAGCAAGGCGGCTATGAGGGATTTGCGCAAAAAACTCTTCAGGCTGGTAAAGAGTATTTGCCTCCCATTATGGAACAATACGAGCGCCGCGTCACGGCTCCCATTCGTGCGGGGGTGGGCGCGGTTATGGACGATCCCTTCGGTTTTGGCGCTGGTCCTAAAGCCTATATCAATCAGTATGGTGAAGATCCGACCAAGGCTCCGACGTCTGGTCAGCTTCTCGGGAAAGCGGGGATCAACGTACCTTCTTACGACATCCCAACGCCGTTTAAAAAAGATCTCGAGGGGAATCGCTACAATATAAACACGAAAGAAGCCGTCGAGGGCGTGGCGGGGGCGGCACTTGACCCAGGCATGTACATGAGTTTCGGCGGAGCTCCAATGACTGGCAAAGCGGTCGGCAGAGGCGTTGAGGCGTTTGGGAAAGCTGCGGGAGAATTCGCAGAAGAGCGGGCAGCAAAGCAGGCACTTGGGTCAGGGCTTGCAAACTACCGCAAAGCGGCGGGGATAACTCCTCGCGGCGGAACTAACATCGAGCAAGCGCAACAAAATATTCGAGATCTTGGTCGTACCGTTATCGACGAGAAGATGATGGGCGGATTTTCCACGACTGAGGGCATCGGGAAAAAAGCATCTAAAAAGTTCCCTGCTATTCAACATGAATTTGAAGTAGTCCAGTCATTGGTTGACGAGACTATGCCGCAAGGTGCAGTTTCGGGTAAAAACATCGCGCAAAAAATACTCGAATACGCTTCGGAACTTCCTGAAACAGAGAATAAAAAGGCGATGCAAAATCGGCTTATGGCCGAAGCTGCGAACTTTGAAAAACGCCCAATGATGACTTTTTCAGAGGCTCAAAAATTCAAAAACGACTTTGTTTTCAAAGAAGCCGATCCCGATGCTTTCGTTTCCAATCAAGATATGATGAATACGCTGAATCGGATCGTAAGCGACGAGATGGAAGTCGGCACAGATTTAGCTCAAAAGATGGCGACCGAATCGGGGAATGAAGCGGCAGCGAAAAGAATTGGATTATATCGGAAATTAAAAGATCGTTATGGCCCTTACAAATCGGTCACAACAGCAGCAACGGATAGATGGGTAAGGGATCAAAGCAATAACTTTTTTAGTCCGTTGAATACCATTATGGGCGGCGCGACTTCGGCGGGAGCTATCGGGGCGGGTGGCGATCTTTCAACCGCCGGGATTCTTGGCGCTCTCACTACCGGCGGTCTCGGTGTTCTTCGCACAAGAGGCGGGGCAATGGCGTCAAAATCGGCCGACTTGCTTCGAAAAATAGCAGTTTCACCTCCCCTAAGAAAATGGGCTCCAAAGTTAGCGGAGTATGGTCAGAGAGGATCTTCGGGGTTACTCTTGGGGCATCATCTACTTATGCAAAGCGATCCCGAATATCGAAATACTTTTATATCCGAAGCATCTAAACAAGGAGCACAACCATGAAACTAGCAACACTCATCCCATCTCAGACCGCGGCGGCCGACATCACAAGCGCGGCGATGGAACTTGGGGACATCCAATCGTTTTCGATCTCTGTCGACATCACAGGATCAAACGTCGCAGGTACTTTGACGCTTGAGTGCAGCAACGACAGCGCGACTACCGGTTTTACTACCGTAGCGTCGAGCTCGCAAGCTGTCACGAACTCAGCCGATCACATGTGGTCGGTTTCGGGCGCGGGCTACCGATGGGTTCGCGTATTTTGGGACTACACAAGCGGAACCGGAAACATCACGGCCAAATTCGTTGGAAAAGAGACACTCGTAAAACCTTGTTAAGCTAGGGGGCCGCGATGGCTGGTACTTTCATTTATTTGCCTCCAAGTGGTGGCGGTGAGTCGCCGTATTGGGGCGCAGCGGTTTCGACAGCGGCGTCGTTGCCTGTCTCGGGCGAAACTCCCGGCGAGGTCGTGGCGGTTATCGATACCGTGTCGCTCTACATGTGGGACGGCGCAGCATGGCAACTCATCGTCGATGGCACTGCGGACGTTCACGGGCCTGCAAGCTCGACTGAAAACGCCTTGGCTAGGTACGACGATACAACGGGAAAAGTTTTAGCTAATTCTGTTGCGATATTAGACGATACCGGGAATCTCAGTGGTCTCTTATCGGCGACAGTTCCAACCGTGCGCGGTTCTACGGCGTCTGGTGGTGATCTTCAATTGTCGTCAACATCAGATGCGACCAAGGGAAACATAAACCTTGGGTCAGCTTCTACCTATGACGAGGCTAATAATCGTCTGGGTATTGGTACAGTAACCCCGTCGAATCCATTACATGTCTACACAACGGCTGATTTATCGGTGGCAAGTTCTGGCCCAGTTCGAATCGAAAATCAAAACGACGCCGCCGCGAGCGATCCACATCTCGAATTCAGGCGCGCTCGTGCGTCTAACGCGAATCTTCAGAATGGGGACACTATAGGGGCGCTTGACTGGCATCCTCGACACGGTGGCACATCGATCATAGCTGCACTTTTAAACTCCGTTTACACGGGAGACGGTACTACGCGCCGCGCCGATATAGTCCTATCGGTATCTAACGGCAGTAATCCTGCAGAAGCGTTGCGCGTTAGGTATGACGGCGTTATATTGGTTGCTGGACTAACCGACGAAAGACTAGTCCGCGCCGGGGCTAGTGGTGCGCTTGAATCTACGAGCATCACAATTGACGATAACGGCGGCATGTCGTTTGGAACTACTACAAGCGCATTAACTTTACCGCGATTGACCACGACCGAACGGAATGCGCTGACCCCGGTGGCGGGAATGGTTGTGTTCAACACAACCATAAATAGACCTCAATGCTATCTTGGCGCTCCTGACAACACGTGGTCATCTCTCACGGGTTGGGGTGATTAATGGAGAAATTTCGAACCTTCAAATGTATTGATCACTCATCTCCAGTGGGAGACGTCAAAATGAATGCCGACATGGGGCCAGTTATTTCTGCGCTTGCGGCGATCGCTGAAAATCTCAAATCTTTATCGGCAAACGTACATGTTGACGTACCAAAACAAGAGGCTCCTCGTGTGACGATCCAACAGGATACGCCGGTAGTGCATGTTCACGTCCCCGAGATCATACCGCAGATAACAGTCGCTCCCGCAGACGTGATTATTCGTCCCGACTCGTGGACGCCCCATGTTGCGCCGGTTGTTAACGTAAATTTTCCCATAAAAACAATTTCTGTTATACTTTCCACTATTCCGCTCCTTATTATCGTAGACATGGTTTTCCGTTACTTAAAAGTTTTCTAATTAACGTTTGGGGGCATCATGCGAAGGTTACTAGTTTTGGTTGCTTTTTTGGGGTCGTGCGGTGACGAGAAGCAAGCGAAAGAAAATCCAACTAATTGCGCGTTGAAAGAAGTCGAGAACGGCACAGAATTCACCTGCACCGACAAAGACGGCAAGGTCACAGTCGGCGTTGTCAAGAACGGTGCACCAGGCGCTAAAGGCGAACCAGGCGCAGTGGGTGAAAAGGGTGAAGCTGGCAAAGGATTAGCTTTAGTTTCTGCGATCGAATGCAAAGGATCGATTGAGGGATGGCTTGAGAAATCAAGCTACGAAATCGAGTTTCATCAATCCGAGTTTGAGACAGGCGACACTTTCTTGACTAGTTCTACATCGCTCAAGCGCGGTGAAGAAGTGGTTAACAAACGCTCTGCATCAGCTTTCGTTATGTCAGGCGAAAAGAAGCTGCACGATGGTCTTTTCTCCATGATCTACACAGCAAACGGTCTCGAAGTTGAGAGTAAAGGCGGCATCAAATCAACTCTTCCTTGTAAGGAGATGAAATGAAACTAGCACTACTTTTATTGTTGGCGTTCTTGTCGGTATCGGCTAGCGCTGCCGAAAAAATGATGAATTCACCGCAAATCTACAACGGGACAAAGTCTCTACAAGGGGAGTTCCTATCGGTCGGATTCATTTCCAACTGTACAGGTACCGCAGTTGCTCAAGACGTTATCTTTACAGCGTCTCACTGTGTGACTACTGGAAAGCGGATTAAGTACGATTCTCGTTTCGATGGGAAGTCATACTATGCGGTTTGTAAACGTCATCCAAGATACAACGACAGGACGGTTTATAACGATTGGGCACTTTGTAAGTTGGAAAGCGGCACAAAATTTCCTGCTGACATGCCTCTAGCGTCGTTTGAAGGGCGAAACCCTGCGGCTGGAGAGCAACTTCTGCTCAACGGCTACGGCGCTCCAAACTTTCAAGTTCATCACTGGGGAGTCGAGAACTTTACGCGCGTCGGCGGGCAAGATTTGGTTGTCTGCGGTGACGTAGTACTTGGCGGCGGTGATTCCGGCGGATCGTTGTTCGCTTTCTCTTCTGACCGTAGCGGAAAATCAGGGTTTAAGATTATCGGCGTCAACTCGAGGGCGGGCGGGGGATGCAGCTACTTTAATCGGATCAGCCACGAAGAGTGGACTACTTGGTCAAAGGAATACGAGTCGCAAAACGGCGTCAAACTGTGCGGTGTGTCGGCGGTCTGTGACGGCTCAAGCCCCTCACCTTCACCTTCTCCTAAGCCTCCGGTCAATTGCTGGGAGACTTACGAGCAATTTGCATTCTGCATCGGTACGAAGTCCATCGCAGCTTGTCTCGAAAAATCAGACATTCTAAAATCTTGTGTGAGGTAACCCATGGGCGCTCTACTTATCATCCTTCAAATCATCGGGGCGATTCCTGAGATCATCGAAGCGTTGACTAGAATTTGGGAATTTATAAACGCAATTCGGGATCGAAAAATTCGTTCGGAGATGAAAATGCAGCACCGCGCGCTTGTTTTTGGGGCCATGGGTAAGGCTTTCAAAAATCGAAGCCGGAAGATGTCAGCCGATCAACAGGCGGACATGAAAATCAGTGTCTACGAGTTAGAGAAGAGCGTTAAGGAAGTTCTCATCAACCAAGGAAGGGGTTAGAAATGATTCAGAAGTGGTTAGTCAATTTAGCAGTTTCTTTCATGATGCGACAGCTTGCCAAGTGGGGCGAGGCGATCGACTGGGCCATGGTTAAGGCAGACGTCGAAGCACGAGTTCGCGCGCTAGTTCCTGGTACATGGCTCGACAATGATGCAGTAGCTCTTATGCTGTCACTCGTCGACGCTGCGGCCGGTGTGTTAGCGGCATCGGGATCTCTTGAAAAGATCGTCAAGCTCGTAATCGAAGGCAAAGTTCAAGAAGCTTGGGAGATGCTACGCGATTTGATCTTGGGAAGCTTTGTTCCTGTGACAGAAGCCGACAAGATGATGGTCGCTTGTGTCGAAGATTGTCCCGTTATCGCTGTTTAGGTTTATTTTGAGAGGGGTCACGGGTCGACAGCAATTTTGCTGGGGCCGACTTCGACTTGTGACTCTTCTCATTTAGTTCTTTTAGACCCGTCTCTACGCCAATCTTCTAGGCTGGTAATTCTCTCGGTGTGATTCTTGATTTGATAAACTACTACCGACATGTTTTGCGAGATCTCGTATAGACTTTTACCCATCCAACCGACGATCGTTAGAAAAACTCCTAAGAACCATGGGATCAAATATGCTAGAACCTTGTCGCTATTCATGCCGCATCTCTCCTCCGGGTATGTATGCTTGGGGGTGAGATGATTATAGCAGTTCATTCTTATTTTTATCAACTTTCCTTGGACGCCCTATTGGCCGGCCTTCACGGCGTAAAATAGCGTTATGGTTGCCGCGAGTAAGGCCCATAGCGGGGAGCTGTCTCGACGATTTGCCTTCGGGATGTCTTTCGCATCGTTCGATAATCATCTCGGCTTCGATGGCTTGATCTCCCCACCGACGCGAACACACTGGGCAGAAAAAATATACGCTGCTCATCGTCGCCCAACGCGCAGCATTTTGATGTAGTTCATGAGCTTGATCAGGGCCAGTACCATGTCGTCGCCGTCTTTCGGAACGTCCGCATAGCCGTCTTCACGCATCATGCGAACGATTTCCAGTTCGATTCCTCTTTGGTTTGTGGGCGTAAACATTTGCAAAAAACTCCTTTACATGCGTAAATATTAAACATCACTAACCAACTCTTAAGGAGAGATCTCATGGCTGGCAAAAAATGCGCCAAGAAGGCAACCAAGAAAGCGCCGAAAAGCGCGAAACGGTAACCAAGCCGTACCATAGCTCGGCCCCGAAGCTTGGTATCGGGCTCAAATCCCAGGGTTTTCGTCCCCGAGATCTCGGTCGCTGACAAAATCATCGTTAAAGATCGTGTAATCTTCTTTGCTCAATGCGTACAGAAAGTTTAGTACGTGAGTTCTTTCGCGTTTACTCTCAAGCGTCTCTAGCAGCTTGAGCATCTTTTCGGCAACTTTCACAGTTTCAAGTCGAGACATCAAAGAACCTCCAATAGATTAGTGCGACGACGCCCACCGAGAGAGCGCCGAGGATGAATAATGTGGTGAATACTAGGCTTTTGATTCGGTTGTCGATTTCTTCAGCCATTCTTGTAGCCTTTCCTTAAGGATTTGTGATGCGGCCAACACCTGTTGATCGCTTGGTTGATCCCCGATGTAAATATCACTCGTATCAATGGAAGCCTCAGCGCATTCAGCAAAAAGCGCTTGAAGGGCCTGCTTTGCTTGGTTGGATTCACCGATAGATAAGGTCATCTGTTTTTTTTCGGCGTTTACGATTTTTTCGGGATCGTGTTGCTCTTCGGGCTCAAAGCGTGACTCGATTTCGAGTGCATCGGCAACTTCGGACGTGATCGGTAGATACTTGATCAATCGCTTGATAACGGTTTTGCGACTCATCTCGTCAAAAGCTTTGTTCCACGTGTCGGCGTTGCGGCTTGCGTACTTTTGACGATGCTCTTCAATAGCCGCCTTGGTCATAACTTCAAAAAGTTTGGTACCGTCCATTAGTGTAGCGACTGCATAAATATGCGTTAGCGTCTCAGTTTTAAATTGGGGAGCATGCAGAAGACTAGGATTAGTTCCGTAGTTTACTTCGAACACGTCGCCATCGTAGACGAGCCGCGATTCGAACGACTTCACGGCACCGGATCGTCGTGCGAGGTGCATGAGCCCACGATAGCCGACTTGCAATGTCGCTTCATCTTTGTAGGGTATCAGATAGGCGTGACCAAGAGTCGAACCGAACTCCAATCCAAGTTGGGCGGCTTGCATCACGGCAGCGCATACTGACACCGGATTGCATGCTTGTAGCTGTCGGCTCTTACGGATATCGGTCAATGCGACCCGAATGAAGCGATCCGACTGCACAACGGCAGGTAGCACTTTCTGTAGTTGATCTTTTCCCGATTCCAATAGGCGCTCGACGGTCACGACTGCGGTTGCGGGTTTAATTGCGGTGGTACTCATTCTTCTTGTCCTCCTTTAAGACTTTTATCAACTGTGTAAAATCTAAGACTTTTGTTTTGGGAGAGGCGAGCAAAGGAAAGCTCTTCGCCCGCGTCGATGCGAGCTTTGATCGCGTCCTTATCCCAAATGTAATTAACTTTCTGCACGACAAGGCCAGGATATGCAAGAAAATGACTGGCAGTAGGCTCCATATCGACTTCAACCGATGCGCGAGATTTTTGGATTTGGGCGCGAAAGACGTTACCCGGTAGTTTTTCGGTTTCATTTTCCACCATCTGTTGTTTTACATAGGCACGTACTCGCTCGGCTTCTTTTTCCATCGACTGGCACTTGCGCTGGATTGGTTTGAGCCATTTTTCTCGCAATGCGCTAGCGTTCATTTCAAGCGCGTCGATCACGAATTTGGTTGCGTCGATCTTTCCTCGGATGTCGCCAAGAAGTGCAGCGAGATCGATCTCGGTTTGATTTGGCTCGTCTTCAAGGGATTCAAAATGCGCCTCAAAAACTTCGAGCATCTTTTTTTGCTCTTGTAATAGCAGTTTGAGCGACTGACTCATGCCGTTGTCTCCTTAATGTTGTGAGGAGAGCTTGTATAACAGGCGACAACGGATGGCAAGTTTATTCGGGGTTCATTTCTCAACTAAAAAGTTCATTTCGTAACCTCGCTTTATCTTGGCTGGAATCTCATAACCCGATTGACTCCACACCACGAATTCAACCCGACCATTTCTGCGCCTTCTTTCTCTATGCCCCAGCGGCGATTACAGACGGTGCAGATAAAGTGGGTATCGGTATTCATTTTTTGTGTTCCATGTGCTTACTGTAAAGCCAGTCAATCGCTTCTTTTGCGGTATCGAATGCCTTGCTCACAAGATGATCTGAGTGCAGGCCATATTCTGCTGTAAAACCACCGTCCCAAAACCAGCTAAGCGAACAATGCGTTTCTGTGTCGTATATCGCTTGGAGTTTTTCAGCGTCGGTCACCCTAACCCCCATCCGCTTCGCTAAGTCAGTCATTCTCGTTCCCCTAATTCAGCTAGCGTGTACATTGCATCGCTGCTCAAGTACTTTCGAATAAAAGCAACTTGCATTGAAACACCCAGAGACCCCTTGTGGATGTCGCAAGCCCTTCGAAGCTGGAAATCAAATTCATTTAAGAATGTCGCCTGAACTTCGTCACTTTGGAATGCAAGCCAAGCCGCGAGGGCATTAAGGTCAAATGACGCTTCTGTGATTGGCTCAATCGGCAATACTGCTTTACTCATCAGAAGCCCTTCCATGCGCAAGAATCGCGTCCTGTGCAATTTGTTGCGGAGATATTGCGCTAGGCTCAATGCCGTAAAGGGTATTTGAAATCTTGGCTAATGCTCGCATCGCCGCATCAATTCTTGCTTGCAGTTTCTTGCGCTCAATCATCAGATTGGCGTACTCACCGACCATTTCGTTTACGGTCATGTTGTTCAACGCATGACTACACAGGCTATCGTGTTCGTCCATCCCCTAACCCCCATCCGCGTCGTCGAATATCTTTTTAATTTTCATTTTTCCAACGCATGCGGGGCAAAGTCTCGACGTATAACCACAAGTAGTCGCGCAGTCGTTTCCGCCTTTGCAGGCTAAATGATCTAATGCAATCTTCAACGCCTCGCAGACCTTGGGGAGCGCTTCACGAGAAAACGCAATTAGCTCAACATTGGCGTGCCGATTCTCGTAATGCCCAGTAGCAATCACATCGCCGTGAAACTGTTTACCTTGCGAACTCTCAACATAGATGTCGCAATCCTTGCTGATTCCAACAGAACCAACTATCCACTTTCCGGACGTAGCCCTCTCACTCAACTCAAGGCACTTTTTTATGTAGGCTTGCGCGTTAGTCATTCTTCAACCCGCTCGTAAGTGGCTTCGAACACGTCTGGTTTGCATGAGTATATTTCGCCTTTAATTCCTTGAATGATCCAATATTTTAACTCGGCATACATTTGGCCTTCTAGCGTGTCTATGACTAATATTTCGGGTGTATATAGGGACCTATTAACACGATCGACTTGTGCCCACTTTGGCCACTTATCGAAATGTTGGCCATTCCATTGCCAAGCTTCAACTACTAGCGGCTTCTTTCTAAACTTCATTCGCTCTCCAGTTTGGCCAGTGCTTCTTTTAGCTTTCCCCAAGCGCGGCCATTGATTTCATAAAGATCCATGCAAATGTGAACGGCATACACAACGGAAAGAAGATCTTTCATCATGTTGGAGGATAGGGCGATTGCCTTTCCAGCGGCGTGGTTACTCTCACCAGTGCAAATGTGAACGGTATTCCCGGATTCTTGTCTGGCTGAAATTGTCCAATTGTAGAATTGCTCTTGGTCATCCCCGCCAAAGTGGTCGTATTCCCAATTTGGCAGGTGTTTGCATTCGTTTAGTAAGGTCCGCAGTCGCGATAGGCGGGAGGTCATATTTGCCCCTTTTTCGGACTAATTAAAATCGGCACTGGTACATCAAACAACCATTCCGAGTCAGTGCCGCATTGCCGACATCTATATCTAACTAGATCAGTGTCGCTAAGAAATGCTTTAGTAGCGCAAAGATCAATCCCACAACCAGGACAAAAACACCAAGTTGCTTGGCCTTCTCGATGCTTCTTTACAAGCCATCTGCAAATTGCATCAATCATTGCTGTAACCTCTCAACAAGTTCCATGATCAGTTCTTTTGCTTTGTCATCTAACCGCGAAAAGTCTCGGCAAACTTTCACATGATCATCGTTAGAGAAGAGCATTCCAAATGCAAATGTTGACGCAACGCCACAATGTGGGCAGCTTACTTTTTGCTCTTTGCTCATTCGCTCTCCAGTTTCAAAACAGTCCCAAGCCATTCGTGCAGTGCTTTCGCTTCTTCTATGTTCAAAATACTGTCAAACAGAATGATTCGGTCGTGCGTTCCCAGATATGAACAAGCAGGTTTATTGTTGTAAATAGATCCAAAGTCGATGGTTTTCGAATTTCCTGAATACTCGCTCATTCGCTCCCCCTACTCCCATTTGACGTCGCGTTTCATGTAGGCCCTTCGCATTTCATCACGGATGTCGCTTATGTTTCTCTCGTCACCGCCAGGGAATACATCTGTCCAAAATGGGCGCAACAACCAATCGAACTCTGCTAACCATCTATGCGCCGTCACTAGTTTTCCGTTCTGTATCTTCAATCTCTGATATTCTTCCCATTGCCATTTGCGAATCAGCTTCACTTCGCTCCCCCTACTCGCATTCGACAGTGAAGGATCGGCCGGTTTTGCGATGTGGCACCCCTGCAAAAAAATCATCGGCTTTATCTTCACCAATTAAACATCGCTCGACTTCCCAATATTTTCCCTTGACCATCCACTCATACACGACCTTGGTCGGCTTGGGCGCTTGGAAGATTTGCCATTCGCCGAAATCATTTGTGAAAGAAATGCTAAAACCATCGATATCTAAACCAAACCAAGCTCCGTATTTATTCTTATAAAAAGGCCAAAACCAACTTTCCAATCGTTCGCAGGTGATCTTAATTTCCCCCGGTGCTTTGCCTTCCATCAATTGATCAATCGTGCTCATTTCTTCTCCTCTAGCGCCGAGACTAGCTCGATAAGTAAATCCCTGAACGGCTCTGGTGTGCTGTTTGCCTCTTTTTTTAAAAGAGTTGGCTTATTTGATTCTTTCCCGCGCTGGTCAAACCATCCTACTTGATGCGTTCCTTTTGGCCGCGACCAATTTAAATCAAATGGTTTTTGTTTCCCGACAAAATACAACCAAGTTTTCTTATTAGCTCGATGACCATACGCGGACTGCCACACTTCGCACACCCACCCAATCCCAGACTTTGTCCACTCATCTTTAACTGGAATAACTAAGTTATAAGCCGCCCAAGCCATACTATTTGCCGGGTGTTCCAGAACTCCACCCCAGCAGTTCACCGCTGCCAATGCGGACGCAAAACAACCCCCATCATTCATTGGTCTGTTATGCTCTCCGCCCCATCGGGCATAGTTTGCAACACCTAATCTTCCAAATCTTTGGCATGGCGGATGCGCAATCACAGGATGCGGACCAGCATACTTTCTGGCATCTCTTTCAACGTCCCAAAGGTCAATCCCTGGGATGTTGTAAGGTCCATCTTTCATGACAAACAAAGCGGCTATCATTTCTTCTC
>CXWK01003622.1_pt2 | contig 35684 bp, 66 predicted proteins | sample 590851 | NCBI WGS metagenome assembly CXWK01 (sample SAMEA3498364, study PRJEB10139) | wastewater metagenome | biome: wastewater treatment plant; material: activated sludge | place: Denmark | collected 2014-08-01
AATGGAAAGAACAGCCTGGCAAGATGGGCCAACTCTTCGCCCCAGGATCGTTTACAATCCCAGTTTCTGTAGATTGCAATGAGTAGGTTCAACTTCTGGTGGTAAGACCCGTCAATGATCTCATTATCAAGAAGACGAACCCGAAGACTAGGCTTATCGAACGCCTCCAGAATACACCAGCGCTCGCCTTTAATGGGATCGTATCTGATGTCTTCGAACACTGTTATCATCTCACCGATCCTCATCTTCTTCGTCTTCTGGTCGTTCATAGATCTCGAAACCATCGAAACCGTACTCTCGAGCGATAGCATCCATCTGCTCGTCGGTAAACGTCATGCAGTCGTACTGTGCTTGGGAGATGTAGAGAGGCGCCATCAGATCTTCCCCGCATCCGGAAGGTCCGAAATTGGACGATTCTCTTTACCCGTTGAGTACATCATGTCCATTGCCTGGCCATCGCAATTGATGCACAGATGAACTGCATTAGGTGGGAAACCGAATAGACGCTTACCCCTCTTACAGATATGACAAAGCTGATCTAGAAACTTCTTGAAATTCATTGTTCTCCTTTTTTTTCCTAGAAAAGTGTCGTTTGGGTATCTTCCTTTTTGACTTTCAAGCACTTTCGACACGTTTGCTTATGTTTCTTTGGATGACTACCAGCTTTGTACACCGCAAACGGCTGACCTGTGCAGTAAGCAGTACCAGGTTTGTCAGGGTTCTCGTGATGAACCGTGATTACTGTGGGTTCTAGCTGGTTGTAGTGAATCTCTTTTTGAGCCACTCTTCATGCTCCAATTCGTCTACCACTCTTTGAAGTAATGGAGATCGTGTATGCTTCCAGTCCATTGGTTGAGCGAAAGGAAACAGCATACGACCCATACGAAGCCAAGACTCTGGCTCTGTGTCGCCGTAATAGATCCAACAGTATGTAGACCAAAGCATACACATGTTGTACCGTTCTTGAATGAACTCCCTCAAATATGTCTCGAACGGAACTTCATCCATCAGCTGACCATTGGGCCGAAACCAGTGTCATAGACTTCCTGACAGTTGGGGCAAACCCCAGCTCCGGCAAGATCAGAAGCAGAAGGAACAGTATGTTCAAACTGACAAAGAGTCATTGCCGTAGTTCCAGGCTTGGGCGCTTGGCCGTTCACCGGGCGGTACATGTGNNAACTGCTTCTGGAACTCTTCATTGTTCATGTACATGAGCTCACCATGCTCGTCTCGGACAACCCAATCGCCCTCTTCCAGGATCAGGATTCCACCAGATCGAGGAACTGCCAAGCCGATGTTGTCAGTAGCGTCCTCGGTAGGATTGCCCAATCCATCGATGAAACAGCCTTGTGGTTTGCCGTGCAGAAGCCTTCCTACACCAACCAGATCACAGATTGCGTTCCAGTTGGGCCAGTTAAGCTGAACCGCCTCGAACAAAGGTGGGCGCCGCTTGTACTGCGGCCTCGTGAGCCCTGGAATATGTTTGCTATCTTCCATCGTTGTACTCCTTCTTGTTGCGCTCGATGTTGCGATCGATGTTCTCGTGTGGAACTTTGACCATGAGACCCCCACCGCAGACACATTCACCAATACAGTTGGCTGGGTCGGTCTGGCCTCGTCGTGTGACGATTGACATGGTTCTGCCACACAGGACAGTGCACTTGTAGAGATGTTTCATAGCCATCCTTGTCTATACATGTAGGGAAAAACTGAAAGCCCTTGTAGGGGCCTCCAGCTTTCGAACCTCAGTGGGTCCGGAGGTAACGGATGAGCACGTAGAGCAGCCAGAAGCCGCCAGTCAACAGGATCATGATCATGTCGAACAGGGCTGACTTCCAGGTGTAACTCTTGTAGTGTTGCATCGGGGGTCTCCTTGAATTTGTGAGGGTTCTCATTATATGAGGTGTTTCCCGTGCGACCAAACTGAAAGCCCTTGTAGGGGCCTTCAGCTTAGAGCTACCGCTTCCTGGGGAAGAGGGTTCGGAACTTGCCGATCACCACACCCGTGATGTAGCCGAGCGTGTAGAAGAGCTTCCGCACGAACGGGGCGTTCTTGGGTGAGTTGAACTTTCGGTTTCGACTCATGGTTTCTCCTTGGTAGGGGTTTCTCATTATATGAGGTGTATTGGCTGCGATTAGTCCCTCATAGAGTCACGAATGATGTTCAGGATCTCCCAAACATCACCCGTATCTGTGTAATCTTCTTTCTCGCACTGCTCTTCGAACTCGTCGATCATCTTGATGATGTTGTAGTCTCTCCAGAACATCATGATCATCTTGCTGATGACAAAGAGAGCTACAATCACCCCAACCACTGTAAAGAACACACTATCTCCTTATGTAGACTTATTCGCCAAGCATCCAGTCGTCTTCGCACATGGTCCATGGGTTAGGCCGTGGGATCTTGTAGTCCTTGAGCTTCTTGAGGTCTTCTGGTCTCCAATGGTCGGTGATGCTACCATAGAACAGAAGGTCAACAAGCTCAGCAAGGACGTTCCCATGACAAAGACGAGGAGCACACCAACAACCAAGTACCTTGTTGTCCAACTCGTGCAGATCTAACAGTAACTTCTTGTTACCTGAGATCCAGTACCTGTAGTTCTCCAGGACGTTGTGACGAGAAACTTCAGCCTTGAGGTGGAATGGATTGCCCCACTTCGAAGGCCTCCCTATGTAAACGTCGTAAGGCTCGAGCTTACAATGCACCACCGCAAGGACGGGCATTACACTTTGGCCCCAAACAGATACCGTCGTTGGCGTTCTGGCGCCTTGCGAGGCTCAGGAACTCTAGCACACATGTACTGAACTTGATCCTTCAGAGTGCCAACAGCCCACACGTTCGGGTTGTTCTGAATCGATGTCATCAACTCAGGAGGAAGCACCATCTCAAAGAATCGAATGTTAGCACGAAGGCGAGCGCCAACCGTAGTTAGACGTGCAACACCGATTTCAACGTCCTTATCCTTATCCCAGTAAACCGGAACCTCTCGCCCAGCTTCTCGAATATACTTACCCGGGAGCACTAGCTCCATTGGAGTCTCCTTCGTTGTCGAATGGGGTTACTCGGCTGATGTGTGCGCCGATGATCTGGCCATTGGCAAGACGAAAAGTTGGGAACTCCTCGTCATTACCTTTTGTAGGGATCTTTTCGCCGATACGATCGATCAAACCGTCCGGGTCACTGATGAAGTACTTCAAAATATCTCTCCTGTTATTCCCAGCGGGCAAAAACCATAACCCTTGTAGGGGCTATGGCTTTGGATCACTCGTCGTCCGAGGGGGTCTCCTCGGCCTTCAGAGCCTTCTCGAGCTTCCGGGTCCGACGCCAGGTCGACAGCTTGTCGTACAGCGTCACGCCTCCGGCGTACAGGCCCACAGCGCCCGCCATTCCGGCGAGGATGTAGACCTGCAGCTTCAGCGAGTCGCCGACGGTCATGTCGTCGATCTTGGTGTCGAGCAGGTTGCTCTTGGTCTCTTCGTCCATTTCGAATTCCTTTCGTAGACGGGATCTCATTATACGACGTGTTTTACGTGCGACTAAGCCTGCACTGCGTTGTTGGGAATGACCACGCTGTTCTCCGCAGTCACCTGTTCCACGTGCCGAAGCACGTCCGGATCGAACAGACTAACCATCTCTTCGAGGCCAGTCTGAAGAACAACGGTCATATCGTCCATGTGTTCTGGATCGATATTGACAGTGACGGTTGTGGTGCCATCATCGTTGTCCTCGAAATGCATGAACTTCTTAGCCATTTAATTCTCCTTGATTAGGGGATTCCGTTGATCATGAAATCGCTGGCCAGAACCTTATCGTCCTGGCTCCACGAGCGAGTGGCGGTGTAATGGATGTCTCGGGTCAGAGCGTTTGCGGCGTCATCACTGACGACAAGCTTAACCTCGAGGTCACCATCGCCACGGTCTAGAGCCAACTGCAAGTTGTTCATCAACTCTCTAACGTTCATCGGCCCTCACTTCGCGTTCTTGAGAGCTTCGAGAACATCCACGTCAAGAACATGGACACCCTTGAAGTCGACGTCGATTCCCCTGGCAGGGGATAGGATGTTGATCCACTCATCCCTTTGTTCGGGAGTCATCTCACGGATCTTGTCCCACATGTCTAGGTACTTGCTCATTCAAATATCCCTTTCTAATGGTCGAAAAACCTATACCCCGTGTTAGGGGGCATAGGCTTGGGAGGGTACTACTTGGGGATGACGGTTGCGACGGTCTGCAGGTTCTTCACGAACTCCGCGATGTCGTTCCGGCTGTGGTCCGGCATCAGAGGGCACAGCATGTTCACGATCTTGTTGGTCGATCGCACGCGGTACTTCTTCAGCCAGCGGTTGGCACGGCGGACACGGCGGCGCTCACGCTTGGTCTGCGGGCGGCGTAGCATTGGTGTTCTCCTTGTTGTAGGGGTCTCATTATATGAGATGTATACTTTGCGACCGTCATCCCCAAATAGCTACAACTTTACGTAACTGCCCCAATAGTGGATGTTTTCGATGGTCCCACCCGCATTGGGGGAATCATGGTCGACAAACAGCCCACCATCAAGTGAAATCACTGCGTGGTCGGTTGAAACATAACCGTCAACACCACAGAAGTGCAGACCACCGCCCTTGTGAGTCAGGCCATAACCAACCGTAGCGTTTCCGATCATGGAGAACCCCTCTGGGTCGAGGTTAACTCCAGGTACGGGAAGCGTCAAACGATAGACGCCAAGGCCTCGGGTCATTCCTGCCCCAAAGCGCATAGTCCCGTCGAAGGTGATCAACCCAGTATCAGGATCCTCCACCCACCAACCAGTAGAAACTGGATTGGTTCCACGAGTGGGGAGCCCTCCACAGCCCTTAAGACCGGGTGACCATGTATTCATTGCTTTCTCCTTTGTTAGTGAAGTGCCGGGAGCGGGATTTGAACCCGCATGACCCATATGGATCCGGGGGGTTTAAGCCCCCTGCGTCTGCCGTTCCGCCATCCCGGCAAACCGTTTAGCGGCCCAGAGATTCTTCGTTGATGTACTCTTGTAGTCGAGCCACCAATGTGTTGACCGTGATCTCACCAGCAACACACGAAAGATAGGCCTTGCCCACTTTTTGACGGAAAGTCATCAGCCGGATGTTGTTGTTTCTCAGCTTCTGAAGTTCTTGATCCGAAATCTCAGCCATTGAGACTGATCCTGAGGTAACTCAGCTTCTGCCAAAGCTCCTTCTGGAACTCTTCTGGAGTCATCCCATGCATGTGGGTGTTAGCCCACGAGATGATTTCACTAGAAAGGCTTTCTCGCTTCATCTCCTTCTCGTAGTAGTTGATGATGTTCTTCCGCTTGTGCTTTGCCCGAGCGGTACCAACATACTCCCCCACAAGGAAAGCAATGCTCAGAGCAACGCTCAGCTTCAACTTGAACTTCACCGTCATACTATCAGCTCCCTGGGTTCTTGTTCATGGTTCCGTTGAAAGGCAGAACGACACTGTAGCCGTTCTTGAGCTTGACAATGACCTCGGAGTAGTTGGACTCCTTGTCACTCCAGTAGTTGGCCGAAACCACATCCTTACCCGTGACAACCTTGTACACCGAGTAGGCGGTCAGGCTGGCAAGCGTACCGAAATATGCTACGGTCAGGATCTCCTGTGGGTGCTCGTTCCAGAACTTCTTCAGACGGTTCTTCATGATGTCTCCTTAGGTTAGGCAAAACCCAAACCCTGTGTAGGGTCTGGGGGTAACTCATGTTTCGTAGGGGTCTCTTCCTAGAGCTCGAGTCAGGATGAACTGCATCAGCAGGAACATCATCGACATCGGGCCGAGGGCCACGATTCCGTAGAGTCCGACGTACGCACATTTGATGAGGTAAATCGGATCTGAAATCGGGTCCGCTTCCGGATGTTGTTCTCTCCTGTTGATGAGAAGTCCGTCCATGACTTCTTTGCTTGTAGGCATTGAAGTCCTTTCGTAGATGGGTCTCATTATAGGCGATGTTTACCCTGCGAAAAGCCAAGCCCCGTGTTAGGGGGCTCAACTTCAGATTACCCAGTTCTTGGGAATCAAACGCATCTTGAGGGCGATGATCTCCATGCGGCAAGCGAGCAGCCAGGGCATGGCTTCGGGTGGGAGGTTCGGATCTTCCGTCCAGCCGTCGTACAGGCCTTCTAGGGCCCACAGACGGTGTTCGGTGGTATCTTCAACTCCCGCCTTCTCCAGCTCAGGCAACACGTTGGCATAGATCTCTTCGATCTTTGTCATTGGTTTGTCCTTGGTTAGTGGGGTCTCATTATATGAGATGTACCAAGTGCGAGGCAAAATTTATATGACGTGTGGGCCGGGTGGGATTCGAACCCACGGCTCACGGGTTAAAAGCCCGTTCCTTTGCCAGACTAAGGTACCGGCCCTGAGGGTGGGGTTTTGGCCAGACCCCAAACTGGTACTACCTAACTCGTAGGAATATTGATGTTCGTTCCCACGTTACTCGGGACAATGAGCGTCTGAGGGCAAGCCTCGGGATGCTCGTTGCAGAGCTGAATCCACTGCAGCATCACGTAGTTGTCACCAGCCTGAGCGGCCGCCTGTGCCTGGGCAAGAATCGCCTCAGAACGGGCCTCCGCCGTACGAACTTCCTGCTGAGCAGCTCGGGTCTCGGCCTCAGCCTGAACCTCACGCTCAAAGGACGCTCGAGTAGCTTCACTACTTGCGATGATACGAGTGACAGAAACCGTCAGCTCGGGGCAATCGGCCTCACCATAAGGAACGCCAGGCCCGCAGAACAGATCCGTACCAACACTGTCGTTGATTCGGTTCCGAAGGTTTCGGGCAAGCGCATCCTGTACAGACGTGAGGATCTCCGGGTCAGAGGCCATGGCACGACCGTTGTAGTTTCGGCACGTTGACTCGATCTGTGCGTCAAACTCCTGGCCGATGGTGTTGTCCAACATCTTGTCCCACCCATCCTCGGTATGTGCGTCATACCGATTCAGAATAGCGTTGAACGATTCCTCGATCTGGGCATGGCTCTCGGTGTTCAGAGTGAAACGAGCCGTAGCCTCAACCGTCATGGCGACTGCATCGCTAGCCGTACACGTAAGAGGACCACGATCGGCACCCTCCTCGTTGCTGGCCACGTAGTTCCGAGTGGAAGTAGGATACGAGTAGCAGTTGGTGTTCAACCCCTGAAGGGTCGGACCGTTCCCCGGATCGACGATAGAGCGAACACTCTTGTCGTCCAGAGGACCACCGTTACGACAGAGAACAACTCGGTCGCTGTCTGCTGATGCCACCGTGATGAAGAACAGACTCATCAGAAGAACAAACACCAGAAGAACACTGGGAATGATTACTCCCCAGATACGACCGTAGCGAGGAGTTCGGATGATCGTCTCGTCCCCGTACCGAACCTTGACCTCTTCTTTGAAGAAGATTGAGCCCACGCAATTATCCTTTGGTAGTTGAATGTTGAGTGAGGGTTCCACTTTCGCAGTCACCCACAACCTGACGCTACTTTTCTATTACGCACTGATCCCATAAGTAGTAAAGAGGGGGCGCCCATGCTGTATTTACCCACCAGCCGGTCGTGGGTTTAGATGATCAGGTCACAATTAGCACGACAGCTCCTTAATTTCGGGTAGCGGGTACACGCCTACCGCCAGGGATGGTTGTTCCCTGACAGTAGGGGCACGTTTGGCCTTTTACGGTTGCGTAGTCAGGCTTCTGGATCACTCCATCCACACAGAATCCGCACTTCGTCTTCGTTCCGGTGAGAGTCTGGAGGTTCATCGACCGTGCTCCTCCTTGATCTTTCGCCATGTCGCATCCGACACGGGTACTCGATCGGGGTAGTGCACATCGTTGCAGTCGATGATGATCATGGGACTCTCACACTGCATCATGGTGGACATGTGGTGCTCGTTGTACCCCTTGAACACCTCACCGGGCTCGAGGGCGGCAGCAATGATCAGAATATCGCTATCCCGTAGATCGCCGTAGCCGAACTCATTGTCGTTGAGGTGCCACCAGAGGTTCTTGAACTTGTTCACTCCGTAGAAAGCACCGGAGCGTAGGTGGAACCGCTTGCAGATCTCTTCTTTCTGACCATCGCTGAACATGTCAATCTCCTTAATTGGTAGATTAAAGGCAAGTGGATGCTACTTGCCGAAGCATTTGATCATAGGCGCGCTCTCCAGCGGTGGTCAAGTGCAAACCATCTGCCAGAAAGTACCCCTGGGAATTTTTCGAGATCTGGTTCCAGTCAGCAACCAGAGCACCCGAATTTCGCACAGCACGGTTCCAACGCTGGGCAAACTCACGCCAGCGCAGGCCATAGAACGGGGTGACCCCATTGACCTTAACCGTAGTTAGAATCGTACAGGGAACGCCACGATTCATGGTAATTGAAATATCGCTCTCCATCCTGTTCGAACGTCGAGAGACATCATTGGAGCCTAGAGCCACCACCAGTGCGGTAGGGTTCTGAGCAACAGCACTCGCAACCCGTCGATGGGACGAGCGAAGCGGAGCACCAGGTACAGCGTCGACATACCAACCACCAGACTCGTAGGTCTGTGCGGTCAGACTATCTCCGACGACGTAGGTGTCAGCAGCCGCTGGGGCAGCCGTCAACACCAGGAAACTAAGAGCTAGAAGAAGAACTTTCATTTCGTGCCTCCTTCAGTCGCTCTTCGGCACCACACTTGCACTCTTGCGGTCGAGGCCCACAGGAGCTTGCCATACACCATGCGGTGTGCGGCCACCATCCGTTTCGTTCTTCCATTGCATTCTCCTAATTGTGGATGAATATAACTGTCGTGGAGCTGCGGGGAATCGAACCCCGGTCCGCAAACCTATCCACCATCAATGATACAACCATGCCTTGTTAAAGTGCAGGCACACTAGGGCCAGATCGGTATTTGAGCACCATGCCATGACATTGACTTTCCGACGCATGTCGGTCCCGTAGGAAGTGTTATATTGACCACCGCGACAGGCAGCGCCAATCAATCTTCACACTAAAGGTGTCGTCTAGCTCAAATATGTCCGCTGGGTCCACCAGGTCGTCTTTCCGAACCAGTCAGATGTCTTTCCATCAGTCAATTGTCGGTTCTCCGTACCATCCGACACATCCGTACTATTCCGGTTGTCATCTGAACTTTGGGTTAAGGCGTCAGAAATCCCAGGCTGGCTATGCGGAAACGAGAGCTCCCGCATTGGCGAAGGCCTCGAGCTCATCGAGCCCGTCCTCCACGTAACCAGCAGCCACGAGGTTATCGTTGGCTTTTGTTTGTTTGCCCCGTTTAAAGAGTCTGAGCAACTCCGGTTGCATTGATGATTTCATTGGTCACGTCGATGCCCTTCAGCCCCGTGAGAGCAGATTTTAGTTCATGCTCAGGAACCCACGTGTTTTAAAGTTGAGGGCGCCATTAAGCGCACCACGGGTATCTCAACTTTACTACTAGTGCTTACCCACTAGTAGCGACTTCCACAAACCGGCCAATGATGAAGGCCTGACTGCGTTCGAACTCGATCTGCAATGGTGGCTTGGTACCAAGCTGGCTGCTGGTCTGGACGACCGGAACCACCATACGCTGCCCATGTGCCTAGGCTAAATTGAAGACCACCGTAGTAACCGTTTCCGGTGTTGATGGCCCAGTTACCGCCTGACTCACAGTCAGCAACTCCAGACCAACGAGCAACAAGACTAGCTCTCTGCGCAGCAATAGTCAGTGCGTAGAGATAAGCTCGGAGCTGGTTGGCCTGCTGGCGATAATCACGCCACTCATGGGTGTGATCAGTGCGCCATCCTGGGACTCGACCCCGACAGTAGAAACCACCATCGGCTGGGCGCCGGGCAGTAACTCTTTCGGAGTACTGACACTCTTGGTGTCGTTGATGAACTTCTGAAATGAACTGAGCGTCAATACCACTAGCGTTGGCTACCCTTGTGCCGAACACTAGCGCGACAATTAGAATCAGAAGTGCACACATCACCAAATATACCTTGTTGCTTCGCAACGTATCTATCCTTGTGGGTAGTCGGTTTGCCCGCGACTTGAGCAGATTTTACATCTTACCCAGGATGAAATCGGCATAGCAGGGAAGAGCAACCGCGCCCCAGTACTCGTCCCTTGCGTCGTAGACCTCCAAGAACTCATCCCAATGTGCAACCGGGATGCGGACGTCCGGCTCAGCGGGGAAGTCCTTGTACCGATCACGATGTGCGTAATCGCCATACACATCGATAGTGATCTTTGAGGTCGGCTCGAGTTCTTCTGCTCCTTGCTCGACTACCCAGAGGTAGCCTTGCTCGAACAGGATCTCGAAATACACGCCATACCACGCTGCCGTACCGTCATTGTGCTCGAGAAACCCAGGCACGTTTTCGACCTGGATGTTCACGGCAGGGACGATTCGGCCGTTGATGCCAACGCAATTTCCGAAGTCTTCTAGCACGTTACTCTCCTTAATTTTGGATGAATATAACGAAGGAGCCGGTGGTTTACCCAGGTTGTCTCCTGGCACCGGCATGGTGGGCCTGGTGGGAATCGAACCCACGACCAAGGCATTATGAGTGCCCTGCTCTGACCATTGAGCTACAGGCCCGCCTGACTGCTGGGACTACCGCAGACGGGAAACGAACATCTCGATGAAGGATCGCTCCTCGAGACGGAACTCCAGCACATCGATCTGTCGGTCGATAGCCTTCTCGGCGGGGCCAGGGGCCCCATCAACCCCGACCAACGGACGGAGTTTGTTGACTTCCTTGATTCGCATTTTGTTCTCCTTAATTGTAGAGGACTTATTCAGGGACGATGAACTTGTTCCGGAAGTGCCGGTCAGGATATACCCGCCAGTTCTTCCCGGCTTCACCCTTGCTGAAGGTGAGCCAATCTCCGACGTATGCCCGAGAACGCTTACCGCTTCGTGCCTTCCCCGGATGGAGAATGATGAAACGATATGACGGCTTGTCTGGCACGTTCTTCAGAACAACACGATGCCCGACGAGAGCACAGACTTCGTCCATGTTCTCTTCGGTGATACGAACAGCATCAATCATTGGGACTTTTCGCTCGTATCTGGAGAATTCCATCATTGACTCCTTGTTGTTGAAAGCGAAAACCTATACCCCGTGTTAGGGGGCATAGGCTTGGGGACTACTCGTCCTCGGGGGTGTCCTCGGACTTGGTCCGGATGTCCTTGAGCTTGGACACCAGCTTGCCGATCGGGCGCGGGATGCGCACCGTGGCGGTGTAGCGGGTGACCTCGTTCACGACGGTCTCGGTCTCGGTCTTCATGACAGGGTCCTTTCGTAGAGGGGTCTCATTATATGGCATGTTTTTTATGCGAGCCATACCCCTAAATATGCTACATTGGGACCGTCATCTTCATCCACTCCTTGGCATGGTCAAGGGCGTTAATCGGGTCTGGGAAGTACAGATATACGTTCTCAAAGCCGTTGTTTTCGCCGATGATGATGAGAAGCCACTTGCGCTCTCGTGGGTTATTAGGAAGTGGGATGATTTGAACCATTACTTAGCCGCCTCAAAGATCAGCCAAAGAATGAAACAAAAAGCGAAGATGAACGAAATCATCACAGCAGCCGTAGGCCAAGTTAGATCCTTGGGCTCATTCATTAGTTTCTCCTTATGGTTTGGTTTGTCGATCTCAAATATGAAGGAGAGGAGGAGGGCGCCTAAACATTAAAGCCTAGGTCAATCCCCCCTCCTCTACAATCATGTCACTCGTAGATAGCCCCTCCGTGGGTACAGCCTTTTCTGTGGCCACCCGAGCTATCTTCGCAGTTTGTCCGCTGGAGTAGCAGGTCTGCTTCGCTCCCTACTAGCATCAATACCCTTTTCAGGGTAAATCGCGTTTGGGTAAATCACGAGTCGGTTTTTTGTTTGACTGCCAATCATACTCCTGCGCATTCGAGCGAAGCTCGACAGAATATGAAGTTCTGTGTTTTCCTTCACAGTTCACGATCAGGGGCATGGCTACACATTTTAGAGTATCCTCGTATCTCCATGCTTAAGGCGGAGACCCCTGATCCGCTCATGGCCTAAGCTAATCAAGGGGTTGCGTCCCCACCGGAGGTATTCCAGTGTTTGGGGTATCCTTGATCCCTATTTATCCTCGCCATGACGAGCAGCCCTTTATATACTTCTTGGGCCAAGGGTACGATGGCTTCACCCCATCGCTAGTGCCGGATCACAGTCCTCACCGGTGAACTCTCCACAGTATTTCTTGGAGAAGTGTGCATAGGCGGCGCACCCAAGTGTCCCCAGAAGTGGCGAACGCTCTTATTTTACGGGAATCCCGATGGAACCAATTGCCTATGCGATAATAGTGGGGCAGGGCACTACCTTTTTTGAAATATAGGTGCTGTCACCACGCCCATAAACACTTATCTCCGTGGTCGGTCGACCGGAGACCCCACTGTTTAGTCTTGCTCTCGCCTGCCGTGGCTGCACACCCTCGGAAGGAGGCTGCATCCGGGGCACCGGTCCTCCTCGTAATCTCCGTGTAGGAAGCACGACTTCTGCTCGGGGATCGGGNNTCATGGGTTCATCCCGAACCGGGGGCATGACTGGGCGTGCGCTCCGGGCTTCGGGTTCTCACATGAGCACCTAGGTTCGCCGGCCAGAACCGGCACAAGCCGACACGATTGGGAGCCGTCGTCGTAACCGAACCCGCTTGGGATGACCCGCCAACGCTTGCCGTCGATGACGACCTCATCGGCAGGTCCCGGGAAAGCGAGGGCTGTGTCGATCCCACAGTGTGGGCATGGGTAGCTCATCGGTTACGCCTCACAGCGTTGCCAGTCTTGCTCTCGCCTTTGCTCCGCTAGTAAGCGGGCATCTCGTTCGGCAGCCTGAAGAGCAGCTTCCTTACGAGCGTTCTTTCGAAGACGTCGAATGCGTGCCACCTTAATGGCCAGCTCTGTGGGCATCCACTCGGTATACGCCGAATGGAGACTGAGACGTCGAGTTGTCTGGTCCTCATTACCCATGTATCCACCATTTGCAGGGATAGCATCGATGAGTTGGAACACTTCAGTCATGGTGATTGACTCACCTGAGATTGGATCATCCAGTACTTTTTCGTCCATCTTTTACTCCTAGTCGGCGCGGTGCCAAATGAAGTCGAAGTTGGGGCACATTACAGAGTTCTCTTCTAGGTCCCTGAGTTTCTCCTCAGAGTCCAAATATAGCTCTCTGTCACATTGCCCGCAACGTAGTTTGGTCTTAGACTTACTAACTCGTTTACCCATTAATTTCCTTTCGGGGTATTGGTTTGTAGAGGAGCGGTGGGCTCTTTGGGGCGCCGGTAAACAACCCCTTCGGAATCCCGTAGACTTACCGGAGCTACGGTTTAAGGCGCAAGCACAGCAAACGCTGACCAACCCACCCGTTGTCGTCCCAGTGACAACAGGGGCTTGCTTAGGACCTTACCCACCAGAAATATACACCCGGGAGAAGGCACACTCTGTGCACAGAGTCCTCCGTTTCCTGCTGAGACCCCAGTACTGGGAACAGGTTTTGTATGTCGGGTAGCACGCCCGGGTGTATTAAGAACGGGAGCAGAGTATTTAATGTGCCTTGCTCAGGACACCGAACGCTGTTACTGAACTGTCACCAACAGGATATGACATCCTAGGTACACGGCGAGGAACCCCACCAGACCTAAGGTAACCCGTAGAGCGACTTTGTCTACCTTTTCCCAGTTCATGTATCCTCCAAATATAGATGGTGGTGGGCACCTATTGCCAGGGCCCTAGGTTGTTTAAAGCCTCCCCGTACCTAAGGGGGCTCCCACCTATCATCTATCGAGTGTTGAGAACCAACTCGAATGGAATCTTGCTTGCTCGGTTCTCCCAGGAGCGAAGGACACTAATTACGTCCTTGTTCCCGGAATGCCAAGCGGCTAGAATTGTGTCACGAATTGCCTTCGCATCAACGAGAGAAACGCCTTCGTTGAACACGAACTTCCCAATAGTGCTGGTTAGGGTCATCAGGAAGTGTAGGGCTCCACGGTGTCCTCGGTGAAGACATCACCAATCTGAGGCTTAACCGGATCGGCATGAGCAGTAGACACCGGAGCGGTGCCGTCCTCTTCGCCGTTCCGACCAGTAACCTCATCGGACGTACCCGTACTGTCAACCCCATCGGTAACCTCCTCAGCCTCGGCCTCAGCAATGGCTGCCATGGCCTCGTCATCGTTCAGGATCTCAACGGTCTCCTGAAGAGAGCCCTGCTCGTCCTCTTCCTCATCCGTGAACCAACCAGCCCACTCCTCAGTCATGGGGAGGAACTGCTTGACAAAGATGTGGTTCGGGTAGCAGCGGAGCTTGGGCCCCATACGGGTAACCCAAGAACCAACAAACGCCTTCGTACCGAGGGGAACGATGCGCCGATCGACCAGGATGTACCGAGAGCCCTTGGTGCTCTTGATCTCCAGCCCAATCAGCTTGCACAGCTCTTCCATGTTCTCATCGGTCACCTGGACAGCCTCAACCTTGAACGGCTGTCGAATGAACTCGGAAAACTCCATTGTTATCTATCCTTCTATGTTGTTGGGTTTGGTTGGTCGGGCTTTGTGGTGTTGTACAGAAACGATACCGTAACCACAAGCTCCTTGTCGTGGAGGTCGTAGAACTCTTCCACTAATTGATGGTCGTCGAATTCAATCGCAACTCGACGGGTGTCGTGAATTGTAGCAACTCCGACTTTAACGGGCGAGCCCCACGCTCCAATCATACGAACAGGGATCTTGCTCCGAGGGGCCATATGGTTTTTACTCCTCTTCGTCCTCCGGCGGCAGATGATCATCGTCCTCGGCGTACTTACGCTCGAGATCATCCTCATCGATGGTGATGAACATCGTCTTCAGATACGCCTTGACGCCCTCCTTACCGTCCGACATACGCCAGACGTAAGGGTTCACGACAATGTCGACCTTGACGATGTCGGCGTAGTCGAGCATCTCGAGCTGGCTTTCCTTCAGAAGGAAACGACCAGCAGAGGTGATCATAGTGATACGAGGGGGTCGGTTCTCGTAGCTGACCTTAACTGCGAGGTAGGGGACATCGGGGTCTCCCTCCTCCTTGCCCTCTCGAACCTTGACGTTCCATCCGTCGGCCTTGAGCTCCTGAGCAACATCCTCAGGAAGAGCGACGCAGAACGTACGGTCGTTGTTGTACGGACCTTCACGACCCGCAAAGTTAAGGTAGAAGATGTTGCAATCCTCTAGGGTAAATCGACCTGGCTGTCCCATGTTTATTCCTTTACCTTGAATGCGATGATGAACGACCAACTCCAAAAGAACCCATCAGGATCCTTAACTAGAATTGGTACATCGTTGACTACGTAGAAATCCTCCTCGGTTGCTTCGAACTCCTTTCCTGTAACGGTTGAGAGAATGAATGGACCCGTAGAGTCCAAATATAGAAAGAGAAGTTCTGTCACCGAAGACTCCCGTCAGCGTTGTACTTTGAACGGTCCTTCGGCACGATAGCCCTCCGCTTCTCAGTGGTACCGTCCTTATTGGTGACGGTCCGAGTAACAACCCGGTCGGTCCCCTGACGCATACCAGAACGGTAGTTGTCAAGGAAGTTTGCGGGGATCACACGCCAGTTTGAGCGAAGCCCTTTTGCGTGTAAACGCTTGTTTGCTTCTGACCAAAGGCCCATTCAAATATCCCTTTCGTTGGACGGAAAAATGAAATGAGAAGTCGGCCTCGAGGGCAGTAGTGCTAGATTGGAGGTCTAGCACCTTCTCACTATAGTGCATGTTTTTTCTGCGAGGACCCATTGTTTGGGGGTAATTTCCCCCTGGGTATTTTTACGAAACGAAGTCCTCAAATGATCCAAACTTCTCGATTGCCTCAACCGCAGCAATTCTGAGCTCTTCGAAATATGACAGATCAACCTCGATGTCATCCTTAGAAGCAGCAACTTCTCGCTCTATCCACCGGTAACCCTTAGTACCGCCAACAGCGAAGTACTTGTCGTCCTTGACCCGGTAAAGAGTTCCACCTTCGTTAACAACTGGAACAAACGATCCGGTTCTACCGACATGCGTCATGTTGTTGTAATCTGGGGTGTCGCTATTACTGAAATCAAGGTACATACTACCTTGGGTAACGGACTTAGTCTCCGAAAGGTCCTCGAACGTGAGTTCCTCTCCGGTGAACAGCTTCTTGTAGACGTAAGGCTTCTGGAATTGAGCACCAACGGCAGTCCACTTATCGCCCTCTCGAGCGATGTAAACTGCATCGTTCACCAGGCAGAACTTGTCGTAGGTGCCTTCGTGCTCGAAGTCGTAGCCGTACTTCTTACCAAACTCGACAACGAAGTCAATGATGCTGGCTGTAGCATTAGGAATCTTGATCGAGTCCGTCTTAATGTGAGCGACGGTGAAGCCCTTCTCCTGTACTGCGTTCTTCAGATCGATCATGAACAAGGCGCCACGCTTAGCTACGATGTTGTCCACATTCTTGATGTGCCTAAACGGGTTGTCAAACTTGGCTGACGTCAGACCGTATACAATGTTGATTACGATCTTCAGAGCGTACGACAGCGCCTCAGCACTCGAATCGTCGTCGTTGCTGCTGCCAAGAAACTTTCCGAGCTTACCATCAAGCAAGTTCGCGGCTTTGTCGTAGTCCTTATGCTTAATTGCCATACGCGCCTCTTTGAGATCCGAAAACCTTTCGGTGTAGGGACCAAACAGGCCGAGTAATTCAATGGACGTCGGATGCATAGACGCAACGTCCAGAAGGGCGACGTTTTCATATATTCCCGGTTCTGCGTAGACGTATCCACCCTCACCTGTGACCTCGCCACGATAAATGCTCTCCTTTCCTGTGAATTCGTAGCCCGGGAACTCAGTACTAAGATCGGTGTAGACGAAACTGTTCTGAGGAGTTCTGTCGCTACCAAATATGATCTTAGCGGTGTGGGCTTGCGTAGTATGGTTTACACTGAGGCCAGACAACTCGGCGAGAATCTGCCTTGCGACAAAGTCTTCCTTTCTAGCATTGAACACTGCTTCAGTGGCGATTACATCGTTCACACAGTATTCAACGACTCGATCCCATTGGTCCTCAGGTACTGGCTTATCCCAAGGGAGATCAAGTTCCATATGATGGATGCCAAGCTCGATCTCGAACTTCTTGAGCCCCTGCTTCTTTGAGCTGAAGTCGTAGATGTCCGTGTAGGACAAGTTATACGCTTCCCCAAAGAGAGCAGCTCGTACGTTCGCAATGATCTTAGCACTGGTGTTGTACAACTCGTCTATTGAGTAGCCCAGGTATCGAGCATACAGAATATGATTGTCGTACCTCCGGTTATTGAAACCAACGAGCTTCATCTTGAACAGCTCGCCAATCTCTTCCGGAGAGGGATTAATCATCTTGGTTACTTCGTCAGACCCCTCTGCCTTCCAACAAACGATGAACAGGTTTGGGTAAACCTCAACATCGAAGAAGACTAAAGGACTGTCGCCATCTACGACCGGTTCCGTGGCGTCAACTTGCCCCACGAACTTCATTTCCTGAACCGTAGATAGACATGTGGACTTCTGGTTAGTGCTACGAGCAGCGAAGGCGATAATTACTGGCCGCATATCACGGAGGTCATAAACCAGACCGGACTCATAAGCGTCATCCAAGATCTTCTTGATGAAGTCAACCGACGGCTTTGTGCCGGGGTGGATCTGCTTCCTGAGGTTCTTTCCGATCAGATCACGAAGACCCTTCTCGCTCTTGATCTCTTTGTCGCTGAGCATAGACTTTTCCTTCTTGACCAAACCAGAAGATATAGTGGCCACCTCGAGGTTGTTACACTTGGTTAGGCGTCGACGCAGACTGCTATTACCCAGAAGGGTCTTAACTTCGATGTCCTTGTCGTACACGCTGGACAATTCATGAACGTCGCCTGCCCAAATATAATGGAGGTGCAAGCCGTTACCACTGCGACTCAACTCTGCGTACGTTGGTGGGAAGTCTGCTGCGGCAGCGAGACTGAGTTCGATACTCTTGTTCCCATTCTCGTCTCGACAATCGAAATCAATCACAATGTGGTTTTCTGGAACCATCACGTAATGTGGCTTCCGAGTATCGATGTCCTTGAGCGTCGTCTTGACCTTTTCCCACTTGTTCTTAGGGCGAGCCTCCTCCTCGTCCATGTACTGAGCTGGCTGGTCTGGGTACATAAGGTCAAACACCGAATCGGTTTCATGCATCTCTACAGAATATCCGAAGTCGGCAATGAATTCGTTGGATTGATCTTGAAGGCCCTTAAAGCCCGAGTAGTAGCTGCGCATTTGAACACCATCCACTTCTACTCGATCTCTGAACTCATCAAAGTAGTTCCTAAGCTCCTCACGGAACTTGTACTGCTGGAGCACCTTGTCGATCCCGGTATCTGCACAGAACTCTTTGTAGAGAGTGTACGCACGCTTCAGACTCACGCCGTCTTCGTACTTAAATATGTCGTAGTAAGCCTCTACAAAGTTGTAGAAGACGTCCGTCTGAAGCATCATTTCGATGGGCTTGTATGTGTTGTAGTAATTCTTGCCCATTCGCTTGTACCGGTCAAGACAGTGCTGTGCTATTGCCCCGAGCTCAAACTCGACCTGGCTAAGAAGAATGTGATACCGGTTGGCATCAATCTTAGCCCCAGTAGGATGAACGTCGATCAACCTACGAATCAGCCCAGACTTAGCATCTGAGATCTTCACTGGTTGGTTGGTACCCATGAACAAGAAGGCGTTAACCCGAGCAGAATATGCGGGCTTGTACTTCTCGTTCATGGTCATCTCCTCGTGAGAGATGATCGAGTTAAGCTTCGTGTTGTCGTCGATCTTTGACAAGTCACCGTCGTGCTGAATAGCTACGAGTGGGTTACTCTTGAAGACCTCCGTGGCAAAGGCGTTGTTGCTGCTTCCAAGTGCTTTGGCATCAAAAGTTGTGACGTACCCGTCAAACAACTGCTGGATGATATTGAGGATTGTAGACTTACCAGATCCAGCGGGGCCGTAGAAGACGAGGAACTTCTGGAGCTTCTTTGAATCTCCGCTGACAACCGCGCCAATAGCCCACTCGATCTTGGCTCGCTCTTCCTCAGAATATAGAGTCCCAACAAGCTCATCCCAGGCGTCAATGGGTCCTGGCGCGAGTTCATAGGACAACCTTCTGCTGGCGTAGTCACTCTTCTTCACCTCTGTGTTAGCAAAGACAAGAGTCTCATCGAGAGGGTGGCTGTTGTCGCTGATGTTCTGCATGAACTGGCGAAAGTTAGTCCAGGTCTTAGTCCCAAAGGACCGCATGTTCATAACCTGGTATTCACCGGTTCGCTTATCAGCTTCAGCGTGGAGATCAGCATCAATCAATCTAGCTACGTCGTACTCGTCGGTAGACCAAAGGCCAAGTTCTTCATCCCAGATAGCATAGAAAGCTCGGCCACGTACCATCAGGTCCTTTGACCGGCCAACTACGAAATCGGGGTACAGCTGTAGGGTTCCGTCTTTCAATTCCTTCACTCTGATTTTATAGAAATCCACGCAACCCCCTTTCAGAATATACCTTGGTCAACTAAGTACTCGCAGAATTGATACCAGATCTCCACCTCTCTTTGGTCTTGTGATGGGTTCCTCAACGGGAACAATCCGCCTCTGCCTTTTTCATCATACCTTCTCCAAACTAGATCCTCCAGAATCTGACCTAGCATAGCTGTTGCGTCAGAGCCATCGAACTCAGAGTCGCACAGGTGTGCAATCCCAAGGTTCTCTAACATGATCCAGAACCACTCCAGAGGGGTCATGTCTGTCTGAAACGCCGCTCGTCTGGAAAAGGCAATCATCATTTCAAGGACTGAGCACTCAAGCTCCGCCAGGGGCTCGGCAAGTTCCTCCCTAATTTCGTAGAGGAATTCCTGCCTGAGCCCCCGACCATCCTCGGCTCTATTATCGTCCCCAGATACTCGCCACACAAATTCTGTTCTGTGCATGAAATATAGCAGCGATTGGAATCTGTTGGACGGCGTAGTCTGTGTTCGGAATGCTACTTTTGCATAGAGCCAATTGAAATATACATCTTCAATAGGCTCGTCCATGGTTAATCAGACGAACGGAATCGCCGCACCCGATCAGAATGCTGAAGCTCGTTCTCGATTTCGACTTCTTGATGAAGCCCGAGAATCTCCTCAGCAAAGTGACCAGTATGCCTCAGAACCTCGTACTCCGAACGCATCCTCTCATTACGGATGTACACCACGTTTGCGTCATTAGAGCCATGACCGAACTTAAGCTCTCCGACAACATCGTGATGGTTGTAGACAGGCTTGTCCGACTCATCCACAAGGACATCATCGCCCTCGTACCAAGTCAAAGTGTGCTGCTGCCTACCGCCCTCGTCACGGAAGTACTCATCCTGATGGATGATGTAGGGAAGCTCAGGATTTCGACGCTTTCGCTCCTCTTCGTAATCCCAACTCTCTCCACTGTTGGCAAAGATGTTCTGAATCTCAGGATCCTCAGAGTCCTCAGAGTCCTCAGACTCGTCAAGCTCCTCGTCATCTGAAATATCCTCAGTCTCATCTTCATCAGGCTCATCCAGAGCCTCAGCGGCCTTGGTGTAGTCGGTCAAGACTCGGTCAGCCACTTCTTCCTGCTCCAGAATCCGGTCCGGAACCTTCTCCTTGAGAACTACCGGAGGAGGCCGCTCGACGACTTCATCGTCAGAAGAAACGCCGTCATAGTCAAGAACCAGCTGGCCGTTATCGGGCTCACCCACCTCAAGACGCGACTGACGAACCTTCTTGACGACGACGTACCCGATTCCTGCTCCCGCAGCAACACCGAGCACGCCAACGCCAGAAGCAACAACCCAACGGTTCTTAAGGAGGTTCTTGTTGATTACATTCGAAATATGCACAATTACTCCTTTAGATTCGGTTCCAGATCACGCCATCGACATTGAAGTCGAGTACGATCATCGGGTTACGGTTATCTTCGTTGGGCGTGGGGCTGTAAGCCTCATACACACCGAAGTCGATGTAGTTATCACCTTCGCCATCGTTGTCGTTGTCCAGAAGCCAACCAACAGCCTGGCCCTCCTTCGAGTGAGGAATACCGATGTTCTGGTAAACCTCGTTCAGGAAGACATGGCCTCGAGACTGGAGCAACTGGTTGTAGTAGCGCTCCTGGCACTCAAGGAAGAACAGGTTGATGTCTCGGTTGTTGGTCCAGTTCGGGTTCGACTCGTCGAAGAATCGAGTATACGGGTTGCCCCAAGAGCCCGGCGCATTCGCAGGCTCCTGAATCATTCCGTCCGAACCCTCGACATCTGCCCACTCGATCTTGCGATAAAGAGTGAGCTCTTCCTCGACACCGATCTCCTCACGGACACGACCACGGTACTCATCGTAGCTCTTAGCGACAGCGGCGTAGGCGGCCGTCACAGCAGCGTTGCGACGAGTAAGGATCACGTGAGACCCGGTGAGCGAAGCCAGGCCCGCAGCGGTCAGAAGGACCGAAGGAGCATACAGCTTGCCCACCTTGTAGGCGCCACCAACATAAGTCTTGGCGACATCACGATTAGCAGCTTTCACCATAGTGGTGCTAGCCTGAGCACGGGTGGCCTTAGCCGCCTCAAGATCCTCCTGGATCCCGTCAATCGTCTCGTGCAGATCAAGCGTGGCCCGGCAAGCGAGCACTGTCCCGCCAACAACGCCAGCAACACCAGCAGCGAAGAAGATCGCAGGCGAATGAGCCTTAGCCTTGAGAATATGACGGCCAACAACTCGGGTAAGGTTACTAGATGGAATGTTCACGTTATCTCCTAAACGTCGATGGGCTCGATGGGCGGAAGGTCAAGGACCCAACCGTGCCTGGTCTGGACAGTTCGAGCGTATGCAAGCGGAGCAGACCAACCCCACTTCGTCTCGGTATGGGTGCTTGGCTGGCCAAGAAGCTCAAAGAGCTCCGACACAGACGCAACCTCGTACTGGTCAACAATCTCGACCAGAGTGTCAATGACTCGCTCTGCGTCTTCCTTGTTGGTCACCAGAATATCGCCAACATCCTGAGGACGCCGACGCCCAACCGTGGGGGAATCCGGGAAGCGGCCAGGGCCACGACGGGGGTCAATTGGATCCCGCCGCAGAGGCGTATCGTACCGGAACTTGGGCTCACCAATGGCAGAGCTCCTACGCCGAGGGGTAACCTCTCCGTAGATAGCCCGCTCGACACCCTTGGACGCCGTCTCCACGACAAGGTTGCGCAGAGCAGGGAGGAGAACCTCCGAGCCCACGTAACCCGCAACGGTGCGGAAGTCGCCCCCGAAGAAAGTATCCCGAAGCCGAGTAATGACCGAAGGCTTCTGAACCTTCACCTCATGCTCGACAACAGGCTTGACTTCCTTCTTAACCTTGGGCTTCTGGCTGGGCGGCGTCACCTTACCGCCCTCGGTCTTTGACTTGTGACTGTTCGCTGGCAGATCATCCACCATTTGTTTCTCCTGTGGGATTGATGTCGGTTATTTCCTTGTACCAAGTAACTGCGCTGTCAATCCCAGCATCCGTGTGCTCCTTCGCCTTGGCGTTGATCATAGAGACCAGCACCATACGCCCAGTGAACACACAGACCCTCTGTAGGATGTTTCGATGCGGCACATTGCTCGCAACGATCTGAGTGACAATCTCATTGATGCCAATACCAGTAATGGTGCTAGTAGCAGTCTTGGCCATATCAACTGTCAGCAACTCTTCTTTAAGCCCCATACTCAGCCTCCAGTTCGAGCGGGAGGAGCGGGAGGAGCGGCCTGGGCCTGCTCGGCCGGAGCAGTTGCAGCGCCAGCCATGTCAGCAGGAACCACGCCACGCACAAACTCGACAGCGGCATCCGTAACCGTAGCCAGCTCCATGAACAGAGCCTCAAACGCAGCCGTCTGAGCGAACTGATCACTCAGCTTAACGCCCTCGCGCTCCTTGATGAACATCTTACCGTCGGCAGACTTCTCGCCATACGACGCAAGAATGAGCTTCTTGAACTCGGCAAAGAGAGTTGCCCGGTCCTCAGCCTCAACAATGGACTGAATCCAGGCGTTGAAACTACCGCCCTCGCCGAAAAGCTCCATTTCCATGAGCTCAAGCTTGCTAAGGTTGAAATAATGAGTCTCCTCAACCTCGTTCTCGTTGAAATCCACAAACTTGATCTTCTTCTTCAGCATTCTGGTTCCTTTTCTGTGTTTTGTAAATATAGACGGGCAAAGAAGAAAGCCCGTGTAGGGCCTTCTCCTTTATTGACTTACGCCTCGGTGGCGGTGGTGTCAATGACCTCTGCGTTTGCCTTCGAACGTGCGTCGATAGCCGCGTTGGCCTTCTTCTGGAGCAGCTGCAGCCCGGTCATGACGACCGTGGAAACAACTGCACGAAGAACAATAGTGCCGACGTCTTCCTTCGTCAGCCCGAGAAAAGTGAACTCGGTATCTTCGACCTCAACGACATCGACTGGCTCGTCGACGGACTCAGTGGGTTCAGACATTTTTAAAAGCCTTTCTTGTAGGGTTCTTCTCACTATAGTGGATGTATTCTCTGCGATTGCTATTCGCTACCTCGGTGTCGAAATATAGTTGTACTCAAATGAGAGCACCGGTGTACCTTGATAGAGCGCTGCCGAGAAATCGAGCTCTAACAGTTTGTCTTTGGTCCAGCCCATTTCGCTCGACATGTCGGAACACCACGCATCGAAATATGAGTAGAACTCGGCAAGTGTGGCGTATCCCTCCTTCAGAAGCTTATCGTTGATGTTGTTCTGTGCTCGCCTAAGCGATTCCATGTCGCTGTGGAAATATCGCCCATTGAATGGGTCATGACACAGCACATTGCCAGGGCCTGACATGAGCACCATGGCCGAAGACGGCGGGCGCTTGTCTACCTGCGTCTGAGCAACCTCATCTCGAAGCTTTGCTTCCTTCTTCTCTCCGAGAGTTTCTGCAACCTTGTCCTTGTACTCAGAGAACGCACGCTCGGACAAAGAGTATGCTGCAGCAGCGGCTGCCGTTCGACGTGTACCAATCTTGGTGGCCATGAACATGCACCCAATAGTCACAGCGCCAGAAGAGGCGGCTGGAATATAGAGGCGCCAGACATATGGGGTTCTTTGCTTCAGCTTCTCCAACCACTCCTCAGGAGGAGGCTCTTCCTTTCCCATTTCTGCCTTGCGAATGATGCCCGCAGCAGTATAGGAAGCCTTGCCCGCCAAATATGCGGTTGACACCACACCCGTGATGCCAATGGCGGTAAGGATGGCTGGAGAATTGGCAACAGCTAAGTGCTGCGCTTGTCCTTTGGCTTTCCACAGTAACGATGACAAACTACCCATCTACTTCCTCATCTCTCTACAAAAGATCCAGATCAACCAAAGGCCTCCGGTCAGCATGACCAGCAAGCAATCCCACAAGAAGTGGAAGAATCCGTAGCGTCTTCGGCAATGACAGTAGCCTCTACATCTACACATAATTAGTCTCCTTGTCGTGGGCCAAAATTGAAATGAGAAGTTCAGCCAAATAATCCATTCTTACGTCCTCCGTGGCTTGGATGGATTCCGAAGAATCTGGAGGAATTTTCACTTCTCACTATAGGGCCTGTTTTTTCTGCGAGCAAAACTGAAATGAGAAGTCTAGGGTTCATAGCCCAGCGTCAACTATGATTTAGCAGTTATGTTCCTGCACCAGGAGGGCGGGTCTTTCACCACGCTCAGACGTGTCTCTCCTTCTTCTCATTAAGAGACGTGTTTTCTCTGCGAAAACCTATACCCCGTGTTAGGGGGCATAGGCAGAACGATTACTGATGGGTGTTGACGTGCTCCTTGTTCTTCACAGGGAACAGCTTGTCGACGATCTTGTCAGCGATCTTCCACGCCACATGGATAAGGGCGAGGAAGAACACGATGTAGAGCGCCAGCAGCTGCCAGAAAGTGAGGATTTCGGGGCGCATTGGCAATCTCCTTAGTAGGGGGTTCTCACTATAGTGCATGTAGATTTTGCGAGATAGCGAGCCTCCAAATATAAGGAAAACTGAAAGCCCTTGTAGGGGCCTCCAGTCGAGGTCTATTCCTAGTCCTCGCAAACAGCACGCAGAACGCGGCCCACGGCGTAGCCGATGCAGGCGCAGACGACCACGTACTCGATGGTGTGGGTCTCAGCCAGCTGACGGACACGCCGGTTGGCGCGGTTCAGGTAATTCTTCATTGCGATGGTCCTTTCATAGGGGTCTCATTATACGCGCTGTTTTTCGTGCGAAAGCTAACCCCGTGTAGCCTTTGCAACCAAGACCTGACGGAGAGTATCCAGAACCACGTGACCGACGACAGCGATGCCGATCGTACGAATCACTCGCTCTGCACCGTCAACGATATTGTCAACCGTGAAGTCGACAGAGGACTCCTCTCGATCAAGAGGGGCCGTCACTCGAGGGTCCTTGATCAGTCGGATCTGAAGAACTCGTCTAGCCATTGTTATGCCTTTCTTGTTGGTTAAGGAAAACCAAAGCCCCTTGTAGGGGGCAATGGCTGAGATTCACTCGTAGGGGGTGAGTTCGGTGTAGAGGCGAAAGCCTCGTCTCACGATCTTGAACTTGTAGGTGCCGGGGGCGACGGTGTCACTGATGCCACCCATGACCTTGACGAAGATCGCTCGGAAGCGGTTCATCAGGTTGGGGTAGCCGTACATGTCGTACCGGCCTTCGGAAACAACGATCAGGAGTTGGTTCGTCTCCATTAATCTCTCCTTTGTAGAGGGGTCTCATTATATGAGGTGTTTCCCATGCGAAAACTCAAACCCCGTGTCGGGGGTCTGAGCTGTTGGTACTACTCGGGGAAGCTGTCGCTTCCTTCGTCGTTGAAGTGCGGGAGGCAGGTCTCGTTGGCGTAACGCAGGATTGCGAAGCCAAAGGCGACACAGACTCCGAGCACCATTCCGAGGTGGAAAAGCATGGGCTTTCCTTTCGTAGGTTCTCATTATATGCTGTGTTTTTCATGCGACTTCCCAGGAATTTTACCCCCGGGATTTTTAGGCAAACGAAATTTTAGGATGCCATGTACCGCATGCGCCTTGGTATAGTGCCAACTCCTCTCAAAACCACTTCCATTTTGATTGCTTGAAACCAGCGAAAACCTATACGCCGTGATTAATCTTTCGATCTTTCACGGCGTACAGGTCTTCACCAGCTTCGGGGGGCGATGGTCAGCTTGGGTTCTTCTTCAGAACTGACAAGGCCTTCGTGCTCCACACGTGCTTCTGTTCGTAGGCGACGACCACCAGAACCTGGACGAATCCGCCGATCGTGTTGACCACAGCGTCACGACTCACAGGGGCCTTCTTGTCTTTCGACTTGAGGTCCTTGAGAGTGGTCAGCTTGGCCAGCAGTACGGCGTACTCATCCGATTCCGGGGGTACGGTCTCCATTTCGGACAGGACACGGAGGATAGCAGCGTCGAGCTTGACAGCTTCCGGGGAAGGCGGTCGCTTGAGCATCTAACATCCTTTCTGTTGGTTCTCATTATAGGGGATGTTTAAGATGCGAGGACTAGCTTTCCGGGACCACCTTTAGAATCAGTTCCTTCTTCGTTGAGACGGTCTCAATTGGATCCCCGAAGGTTTCCAGAGAAACTACGTCCTTGTTGGGGTTGGCAGTGTTCACAGTGACCACTCCGTCGTACTTCTCATCAGAGTTGTCATAGGAATGCTTTGAGAGGCCCGTGAGAGCCCCCAGGAACGCCGCAACGGCAGCAAGTGTCTTAACCACCTCATCCACTGCGGGGAGCCCCCAAATGGCGCCTAGAGTGAAGTACAAAGTCGAAACTGAGGGAAGAACGATCAAAGTAGCGAACTTAACTCGATCGTACATCTTCCCAGTCAGAAGCATGTAAGATGACATTTAATTCTCCTCTACAACGATGATTTCTGGCATCTCGTTAGCCCTTAAGGGCTGTACACCATCTGGGTTGGTAGTGTCACAGAATTCGTTTACTCTCGACCTAAGCTCAAGGTAATGACGTCGCGCAACTCTAGTCTGACGGACTAAAGCAACGTCTTCCTGTGTAATTACGCCAGTGGTAGCAGATCCTTCAATGATCGCACCGAACGCAAGCAGTAGATTTGCCTGTGCGATGTTATCTGCATTGATATAGGTATTTGAGCATTCTGATCTAGTAATGATGTCTTCAAAACCATCTAGAATTCGGTTAGCCGACACTGAGGCAGACCTAGCTTCTGGTCCGCCCGATTGCTGATCATAGAATGCTGCACCGCCAAAGGTTATACAACCGATGAGGATTACGGCTGCTATCTCATGAGCAGTCTTTCTAGGGTTAGGCAGAACAACTCTATTAGGGGTCACGTGAAACTCCTACCGTTTCGTACGTAGATAGCCGTTAGTAGAATTAGGGCGATTCCTAAAGAGGACCATACGATCCAGAACCCAGGAATAACTTGATCTGTTGCCGCTCCACATCCGATGCCAAACCATACCGCGATGGTAATGGATAAGACAGTCTGCATTATTCTCGCTCCCTTTCCCTGGGGCGAACTAGCCAATCTAAAACTCGGTATACAGCGGGGGCGCCAATAGCCATTGCTAAAGCAGCTCCCACTAACGTTGGAGAAGGATTCTTTGCTACGGTAGTTTGGTGTGCAAGAATAGCCATACCCGCTACAAATAACAGAATATCTCTTAGCGACGCATTCACTTATCCGGTCCTTTCTAATCTCAGTTTGCGCCCGTGGCACGAACAAGAGTCGGAAAACCTTTTTCACCATTTTCATCCTCTGACTCTACGTACTCGATAACTCGCATAACATCCGAGCTATCATAGTTACCAAGGACCCAGACAAGATCACCGATGTTGTAATCTCTACGATACTTAAATCTCGTATCCTTAGAGACCGTAGCCTCAAGAATATCGGTCTTCTTCCTTCTCTTAACTACTCGCTTAGCCCTCTTTGTGAGCATTTCCTCAATTCTGGCTGCTACAACACCATAGGGGTCGTTAGGAATTGGGTTCAACTTGATGTCGGTTGCGTCCAAATACATAACCCGACGAAGAAGCCCAGACGCGCCAGTAGATCCTGCCTCACCCCAGTAAATCCCTCCATAAGATGCCATAGCATATGCGGAGTTCTTGTCTGTCTTATTTGTTCTGAAATATCGAGAAGCCTCCAGATCTCCAGCATCATGCGAGAACTGGACCTTATCTAATACCTTGTCCCCGTCATGGACGACCCAATGAATATCGGTTTTAGTACCGTTAGGGCGTTCAATCTTAAGACCAGCATCCATCTCAGCCAGAAGATCCATTACTGCGTCATAAAGAGGGCCTCGCTTTACTTCACGCTCTTCCTCAAAACTAAGGTCGCCAATTCTAATGGTCACAACCGTGTGCGGCAAAGCGAACACGCTTCGGGCCACATACCCTTCTTGAATACCACTCCTGATCAAAGCTCGAATCTGAGCTGTCTGACTAGACTGATCAAATATGTATGGCGAAGGTGACCCATCACGCATAGGGTTATTAAAGCCCAGATGGTCTTCGGTTGCCACTCGTTGCTCCAAGAACGAATCTAAACTACGACCCGTAATTGAGATTTCTGGATCCTTCTCCTGGCTCTCAATAATCTCATGACTCTCTACCATCATCACATCAAGGGTGTCCACATGAGAGATCAACGCGCCTAGAGGAAGGTCGTTCATGATTTGCTTAGTCGGAGGAGCTGTAAACTTGAACTCACCTGGAGCCCTGTAGCGCTCAGACCAAAGCTTTGTCGTCAACCCATTGATAACGGTTCCTTCTGCCCAAGTAGTTCCTGTATCGTTTAGACGGAAGACATCCATTATTAAACTCCCCAGAAGTGTTGATAGTACTGAAAGCTATACATGGTGACTGTTCCTGGAAACTCCAGTTGAGTCACGCCAGGGAACATCAGCGGCCAGACCTGCCCAAGAGCAATTTTGTCCATAAGTTGTATAGTGCTTGAACCTCTAAGCACACTAACAGACTTTTGATCTTCATAACTAACGATTCTAAGTCGATCAGAAGTTAAGAAGTCATAGTTGATACGGAACGGCCATTCTGTGGTCCCCGCTTTACCCTGGAGGATAAATGGGTTTGCATCATTCGTTGTGAAGGTCACACTCATGTCAAACCCGTGAGGGGCAGTTGACACGTTGTCAGTAATCGTTGCAATACCACTGCTAATAGTGACCGTTGGCGTCACAGGATTGACACTCTTGAACATTGGGTCTGGGCAAGAAATTGAGACCTGGATGACAGGATCAGGAGAGAAGATGTCAGCCTCAAACTTCTTTATGTGGCCGCGAATATAAGCCACGGGAGACCCACCGTTCATAAGCCTGACTTCAGAAAGCCCAGTACGACCGGAAGCGATCAATCTGTACAAATGGTCCCTCAGCGAAGAAGGAGTTTCGTCAGATTGAATCTGGGGGTTAAGCCGAATCTTCATAACAATAAGCCTATCTCGAGGCGTCATAGCTACGAAGTCGTTTGAACCATAACTCCCGTAGAAGTAGGGGTTGATCTCGTCCAGATCGAACCCCCACCCCTGCTGGAGAATATAACTTTGAGAGGTATCTGCATGATTGAGACCAAACTCTGCGTATAACGCCAATGGCGTGGACGATTCAGCGGCAGAATATAGCCTGATGGCGTCGATAATCATGCAACCTCCAATTCTGATTTGGCCAACGAGATTTGACTACGGGTCTGACGATAGATCTCGCCAGGTGTTAGTGGTGTGTTGGCGTTAATGGTCTGTTCAAATATGAGCTGCCTAGGAGTTTCATCAGGCGTCTCAGACGCACCGCCGTTGACTTCCTGGGCGGCAACAGCTACCGTACGTGCTTGGGCATAACTTAGATTCGCGTTAATCGGAGAAGAGCCAAGAAGCCCAGCAATCCCGCTAGCTTGTCCTTGAACCATGGTTAGGTCCAGAACAGGCGTGATGGTGGGGTTGATGTCGGCAACGTCATTAAACATGTCAGTCATCCGCTTAGCGGTGGTTGCCATGTGGTTGATGACGTTATTCGCCATGGCGTCAGTACTTCTCAAAACTCTGCCGTGGTCGTCAATACCCACAGCCAAGCCATCAATCAAGCGCGAACCAACATCTCGGAACACCCTTGAGGGGGAAAAGATACCAAACCCGCTGGTAATTGCGCCGATAGTGTCGCTGACCAGACCCCCGATAGCATCGAGAACCCGTCCAACTCCAGCCCCGATACCACTTACGATACCCGAGATAAGGTTCCCAGCAACCTCAATGCCCTTACCAAAGAGCCCGGCTGCCGCAATAGCTACGCCACTGATGAAGCTCCCGACAGCGCTAAGCCCAGACGAGAGTAACTCTCCCGCCCTGTTCCTAAGGCCATCTAGGAATCTACCAACAGCGTCTCTACCCTTGCCCACCAGTTCACCAATTCGACTAGTAATACCAGACATGAAGTTGGCTACCGCAGTTGCCCCAGAAGAGACAAGATTAAGCGCGCCCGAGACTATCGTTCGGACAAAGCTAGTAATCACGCTAACGCCAGTGGAGATGACCGAACCAATCCTACTCCTGATTCCAGAAGTGAGATTAAATATAAGTGTTGGGCCCGCGGCCAATATCATAGGCGCGTTCTCTAGAATACAACGCATAAGAGCTCTTACGATGTTAGCAGCTTCAGCACAAATGGCAGGAATGTTCTCAGCAATTCCACGCAGGAAGTCCAAAAGAAGGGTAAACCCTGCCTGGAACAACTCTGGGGCCATGCCGACAATTACATCCAACCCACTTCTGATCAATGCCATTAAGGCTGTGCCCCATTGAGGAGCAAGCTCAGTGATCGCTGTGAACAACGACGATAGAATAGCTTGAAGTCCTTCAACCAGTTCTGGGGTATGATCCACCAGAACCATGAGGAATTCAATCAAGCCCTCTGCGAGCTCCGTTGCCAGGTCAGGAATAAGACGGATTAACGTCATAAATACTTCCCGAAGATTTGCTATTCCATCAGCACTGACTTGAGCAAATACCTCAATTCCCTTTGCCGCCAAATATATGCCCGCACCAATAAGTGCCAATCCAGCGCCAAATATAAGAAGTGCTGCGCCAAATAGAGCTATGGCCGGGGCCGCAGGAAGAAGTAAGAGAGAAGCTGCCGAGATAGCAATCAACCCAAGCGCCATAAGTAAGAGACTCTTAAAGAACTCTCCGAACCCGATCTGACCGAAGTGCTCGACTACATTAGCCAGAAGACCCATAGCGAATACCATGGGGATCAGAGCGAGAGCACCAAGAATCAGGAACTCGGAGAAAGCTCCAAGAATTACCCCAAGTCCGCCTACAATGATTAAAGCAGCGGCCATACCTAGAAGGCCAGAAATCATGCCGTCCCAACTCATATCGGCAAACTGCTTCACAGCATAAGCCAACCCAATAAGAGCCAAAGACATTACGCCAATAGCGATGGCGCCAGCAATAGACCCACTCATTTCGTTTGCTACAAGAACGATACCACCTAAGGCAGCGCCCAACCCAATAAGACCCTTTGCAATCTGGTCCCATTCAAGGTCACCCATCTTCTCAACAGCTTTGGAGATCGCTATGAGCGAGAAGCCAAGAGCAAGAAGAGAAGGAGCTTTAGCCCCAGCGTCTGCGGGAATGAACCGCATAGCCAGAGTAAGCCCAGTGAGTCCTGTAGCAACACCGAACAAGCCTCGAAGAAGCGTATCCCATTGCATCTTTGCAAATATCGCAGTAGCCAGACCCAAGATGAAGACCGCACTAGCAATAGCGAGAATCGCTCCACCAGTTACGATCAGCTCAGGGGCAGTTCTGGCCATGGACTTTGCCACAACAGCCAAACCAAGAAGACTCGTCCCAAGCCCCGCAAGGCCTCGAATGAGCTCGTCGGTGTCAAGCCTCGAGAAGAGGAAGGCTGCAATAGACATCAGGATCATGGACCCTGCGATAATGACCATGGCAGAAGCCAGGCCAATAAGACCAGGAACGCCACCGATTGAGCTGAGCCCAAGCTTACTGAAACCGTACATGACGGCGCCAAGCTCGGTAAACCCAACCGCAATAGCGGCAAGAGCCTTAGTCAAAGCTGCAGAGTCAATAAGAGACAGCGCAACGATCGAAACCGTAAGGATAGCAACCGCCTTGGCAATCTTCTCCAGAGCCCCAGCCTTGAGCTGAAGCTGCATGGCCTCCAAGGTTCCGGTAAGAGCTTCGAACGACTCGGTAATTGCGGTCATGGTTCCGCCGGTAAGGTCGATGGTTGCCCCGTCCCTGAGGAACTTCCAGAACAACCCGACAATACCACCGAACAGACCAGTGTTGATGATGTCTAGAACCGCATTGAAATCACCATCACCCATTGCTTCAGCGATCTTTGACCCAAGGCTACCGAACGTATCAAGTAACCAATCCAGGGCAGGCTGAAGGAAGTCCACTATCCCACTGAACGCGGCGCCTATGGCACCTGCTGCAGCAGTAAGGATGCCTAAGAATTGATCAAATCTCTGCCCCACTCGACCGAGATCACCATCAAGACCTTGAGCCCCATCTCTTCCGGCGCCGAACAGATCGGCAATTGCGTCGGCAGCAGAGGAGATGGCATCCCCAAAAGCACTAATGAACTGCGAGTTCCTGAACGCTGTAATGAACTCGGCAAGCTTCTTACCTACGGCGTCAAAGAAGTCTGCAATACCTCGGCCATCAACAAGAACCTCTTTCAAATATACCAAGAAGTCGCCGATGGAAGCACCTGCGGACAAGAACCCTCCGCCAACAGGCATGAGCGCTCTAACTACATCCATGATTACGCCAACAATGCCCTTGAAGACTTCCCAGCCGATTCGCACTACAGCGAAAACGCCTGCAAATATCCTCTTGACCTTATTGGCAGTACTAGAACTAAGCTCCAAACTCTTGGTGAACCTTCGAATCGCGCCAGCAACCTTTTGCAGATCCCTGTACGAAGCCGCTGGAAATATCTCTCGGAACGCCTCCTTGATGGGGCGAAGGAAAGACCCAATGGCTGAGTAAAGGTTTGTAAATATCCGCTTGATCGTAGGGACTAGCTTCTCAAGAGTTCGCACATTGATGCTATCGAGGAAGTTAATCGTCTTGATCGCCTGGATGTTGACAAACACTTTCCAAAGCTCAACCAAAGGAAGAAGAGCTTCCTTAACTTCATCAATCTTTGGAGCAAGAGCATTAAACACATTCCGAGTAGCTTCAAGTCGAGGGCCCAAGAGGGCTTCCCCAACTCGGTTCATAGCTGCGTGGAGGTTGTCTAACGAACCACTGTAAGTCTCATTTGCTCGAGTTGCTTGATCACCAAACAGGTCGTAAACCGTAGCTGCGAAACGTTCGAAAGTGATCTCACCATTTGAAGCGGCTTCCTCGACCTCTTGCACCGACATACCCCAAGCTCTACCGAGCTGCTGGGCCATACCAATGCCTCGGGAAGTGAATGAGAACAAATGAGCACCCGTAAGCGTGCCCTTTGCCGCGACATCCTGGAAGATAGAACCAATCTCAGCGAAGTTCTGCCCGAAGACAGATGAGACGCCAGCAACACCACGAAGAGCCTCGGTAAGGTCCTGGCCCATAAGAGTACCAGCGCCACCGAATGCTGCAGCAAGCGTAGCTGCTTCATCCAGACCATAGGCGGTTCCACGAACAGCCTCTAAGGCGCTTTGCATGGACGCCTCGACGTCCTGCCCAAGACCCTGGAACCTGAACCTGGCTTGCTCAATCGCCAAATACCTAGCCTGACCACCAGAGATGATCTGTCCAAGCGTCCTGTCGAACATTGATCTTGCTGCATCAACCGCAGAACTTGTGACCTGTTGAATCGCAGTGAACGCCACAGCGCCAAGAGCTGAGAACTTAGAGTCGATGCTGTTGATTGCCGAATCGATACCGCTAATGTCAATGTTATTAGCAGCTTCTTCGATTCCAGCAAACGCCTCGCCATAGTTCTGGTTGTCAATACTTTCACGAAGAGAGTCCAGACTAGTAAGAACCTCGCCAACACCCTTTTCAAACCCATCATTATCGAATGTGATGGATACTACTTCGTTTTCGATGTTACTCATCCGGACACCTCCTCCATGACAGCTTTCTTGATGGCGTCAAACAACGGCGCCATCGCCGGGTTGATGTAATCTTCGCCTTGAACGTACCCACCAGTTCCGGTACCGTGACCGTACTGAAGAAGAATAGCGACAGAAGTCCCCGCTACTTCATTATTGTTGAACCACGAGATCCGGGCAAACCCAGGCTGACGTTCAACTTTGTAATCCCAAGAAGCAGCAGTTAAACCAGTCTTCTTTGGCGTAGCAGCCTCTAAGGCGGCGACTCCCTCCTGAGCCAATGCGTCAAGAGGATCGTAAATATCATCGCTTCGGAGCCGTTCTAGCCAAGCTCTTGTCTTTGGGAAGTCACCACTGGATTCGATTTCAAAACCCACTAGATCTCCCTTCAGATTTCACTTCCATTTTGATTTGGTTTAAGCAGCTTGGTAAGCGAAATGGTAATGAACATTCATTCCAGAAGCTGAACCAGCTGGGACGGCGTTCGTTGCAAACAAACCACCCTCAACGGCAATTACAGCATGAGTTGTGTTTGGAGTAACACCATTGAAATGAAGAAGGCCGACATTGTGGACCAAACCGATACCAACACTTGCAGCTCCAATAGGGGAATAGTCCTCTGCGTCATAGTTAACCCCCTGTACAGGGAGGAGCAGGCGGTACGTACCATTACCCCTACTGGGAGACCCAGCAGTGTCCCAGCGGACAGTGGCGCCACCGATTACCCGCTTCTGGCTATCCTCGATGTAGTACCCAGTCTTACTTGGGGAGGTCCCGAAGTTAGGACCTGAGGTGGTTGCGACGATGTTCGGGGTGAAGGTTTGGAACCCAAGATCCGTGGTGGCCAGATTCCCATGCCCATCAAGAAGCCAGATGTCTGTGGAGACCTTAATTACCTCTACGGTGGCACCTCGGCCAAGAAGCGTCGGGGTAAGCGGGGACGCATAACGCAAAGTAACACCAGGCGACCCGGCAATCGACACGTCACCCAGACCAATCTGAGCAATTCTAATCCTTGTGCCCAATGGGAAAGCGGCGACTGAGTTCAAAGGAACTGTGACTACAGTAGCGCTAGCGTTGTCTACCAACACCATGTCCTCTTCATCACCAATCTGAAGAGTGTAACTAGCAACCTGCGTGTTGAGAACAAGCGCTTGTAACGCGAAACTCCAGGCATAGTCATAGTCAGTGCTGCTGAGTTTAACCAGTCTCTGCCCAGCTGTTCCGCCAGCGGGAACACTGAGCCCATCTACACCAGGATCGCCCTGAGGCCCAGGATCGCCTTGGTCACCTTTAACAACCCCGGCATCAATCTGAGTAGAGTCAAACCTAGTCAAGAACAGGTTGTCCCCGATGATCTCACCATCGACGATTGAGGCTGCTTCAATCTCTGCTGCTCGTGCGGCAGTAATACCGGTAACTGTAGCCATTAAGGGCCTCCGTTATGTAGAAGACACTTCATAAGTGTCAGCGTCTAAGTAAGTCGCGTCTACGTCAGTGATTTGGAACGTATTAGCAGTAGGTCTCGTGAT
>CXWK01028775.1_pt1 | contig 35608 bp, 36 predicted proteins | sample 590851 | NCBI WGS metagenome assembly CXWK01 (sample SAMEA3498364, study PRJEB10139) | wastewater metagenome | biome: wastewater treatment plant; material: activated sludge | place: Denmark | collected 2014-08-01
ATGTCCAAACAGGGTTCTACTCTCGCTGGGATCATGGATGCGTTCTCTATCGCTGTGTCGCTGGGGCTCCAGTATGGGGTTCCGTTGGAAGCGTTCGTGAGCAAGTTTGTGAACATGCGTTTTGAGCCGAGTGGTATGACGGACGATCCGGATGTTCGGATGGCGCAGAGCCTGTTGGATTACATGTTCCGTAAGGTCGCGTTGGCTCATATGCCGTATGATGAACGATCAGTGTATGGGATCTACACAACGGGGGAGCGGGCGGCCGCGCTGAATGAGGGTTCAGAGGATGTGGCTCCGAACCAGGCGGAGATCGCTCCCGCCCCGAAGCCTGAGTTGGCGGTGGAAGTATCTCACTCCCAGGTGGAAGCGGCGAAGGAGCAGGCNNCGAGGGTCGTAAACACTTTTCGTTGAGTGTGGACGCGCCCTTGTGTTCCCAGTGTGGGATTGCGATGGTTCGCACGGGAGCATGTAACGCGTGCCCCTCGTGCGGGCAGACAAGCGGCTGTAGCTGAAACATTGCCTTATAGGGCGCGCCAAACACACACGCTGGTTCGCCCTATAAGGCGCCCCCTGCGGTTACCGTGTCGCGATGTAATGCTTGGATGCCTATTGTGAAGGCCCGTTGTGTTCTGCCTGCGGGACATGAACATGGGCATCGAAGTAAGAGCTGAGTTCGCATCCAGTCCCAAAAGCAGTAGTACAGCTCAACACTTTGCGAGTTAAGCCCGATGATATAGTATGGGTGATGCACGACTCGATTCTGGGCTCTCGCGATGGCGAGAGTGTGCGGGTGCGCCCGAAGCTACTACCCAGTATAGCCATCGCCCTCCGGTGAACCCGTTTGGACGCCCTCATGAGGGCGGGTTCACGTTGATTGAACTGTTGGTGACGGTTATCTTGTTGGCTATTCTGGCGGTGGTGGTGGTCCCGGTATATGTGGGTCACCGGCAGAATAGTGAGCGTGCAGTGGCGCAACAACAGTTGGCGGCGGCGGGCCGTTTTGCGGTAACTGCGGAAACATCGGGCGCGGTGTTGAGCGTGGAGACGGTAGGAGATTCGCAGAGCCTGATGGCGGCGGGCTTCGGCTCGTTGCCCTTGTCGGAAAACGTGGAGATCGTTGGCGTGGGTGGAGACCCGGGTGAAATATTGTGTTTCTCTCAGGAGGCTGATGGTGTGGTTTTCCGCTGGGATGAGTCGAGTGCGTCGGTGGGCGAGGGGACGGCGTGTGGTGCGGTGTTGGAATCCCCGTCTCCTGGCGGTGGCGGGGGTGGGGGTTTGGTGTTGACGGTGGGCGAGTACCCAGGTTGGCGATATCTGCGAGTGTCGGGCACGACGACAGCGGTGGCGCCAGGTGGCCTCGTGTATTTGTGGGTTCATCGCCCGGGTGCGGGAACCCCCACGTATGTGATGTGGGCGACGGTACAAGGGGATACTTCGTTCCTGTTTGATCATGTGAATGGGGGAACAGTGTTAGACCAGCCGGGAACATATACGGCGATTGTGACGCAGACGGCTGTAGTGGGCGATGTGTTGGCAACGCAAACCCACGTGGAGCCGTGAGAAGGAATGTGGGTTAGACGCTTGCGAGGGTTCCGAGGATGAAGTTGCGCATATCCGGGTCGGGTTTGTAGCCGGATCCTCCGATGAGACCGCCGTATTGCCCTCCGAAGAGCGCTTCCATTCCACAGGACATGACCTCATGGAAGGAGGATTGTCCAGGGGGTTGTCCGTTGTGTTCAGGAGCGGTCACCGTGTGTCCGTATTCTTTGCCCATGTAGTGGTTTGCAAACGAGTCTTTACGACCTTTCTCTTTGGGGCTTGATTTGTAAATGCGTTCGAGGGGTTCTTGTCCTCCAGTGGGGAGTGCGGTGCGTCGTCTAATGAAGGCGGCTTCGAGGGTTCCGAGTGCGGGAATCATGTGTTCCATGCGGTGCGCCATTTCGTGAACCGCGGCCGCGTGCCCAGGAGTGAGACCGTTGGCTTTGTCGCTGTTGCTCTTGTCAACGAGGATTTCTGCGCAGAGTTCTTTGGCAGACATGTAGGTGCGGGGTCGCGCCCATACTTTCACCATCCCGGGAGGCGCTTCAGGGTCGTTGGAAGAGCCTCGTTCCCCATCGGATTCTACATGTTCTCTCAGCTCTTCAGGGGCTTGCGACATGAAACGGTAGTTCATGTAGGCTTCGTCGAGGGGGATGTATGTTTCCACGTGTCCACGGGGTTTCTTGCTTCCGGGTTCGTGGGGGATAAGACTGTCGTAGACGACTTTTTCATAGACGTCGACGCTTTCTTGGATTGTTCGGGAGCCTTCGTAGCGGTTCCGAATTCTAGTTTCTCCGGTTTTTACCCATCGCCCACCGGGGGGCTGTTCTCCAGGTCCTATGAGTTGGGTTCGTGTCATGGTGACGCGTTTGCGTTGGGGGGATCGGGAAGAGTAGTGGGCTCGCGAACTGGTGTCTTTCACTCGGAGGTTCCCGGCGGCGTTGGAGCGAGCCAGCCAAGCGCTGGGATAGATTTGCGAGGCTTCCTCTAGCACAGTCACAGCTCGTTTTGACGAGTCGTCGCGCGCTTCGAGTGTGCCCCCGAGTTCGCGAACTTCGGCGAGGGCTTGCTTGTAGGCTTTAGACGCTTCTGCGATGATTGCGCGAGTCTCTGCTCGTTCTGGTTCGCCGAGAGAAATATAGTCGACACGGGGCTCGTTAGTGAGCTTGTCTCGGAGTTCTTGAATGCGGGCGGCGCGTTCAGGATCGCTGTCGGGGGAGAGGGCTTCTTCTTCCTTGAGCATGTCGAGTTCTTTGCGGATTCGTTCGAGGCGTTCCACATTCCTAGTGGCTTCCTCGAGTTGTTCTTCGACTCGCTTGTTGAGCGCTTCCAATCGTTCGATGGGGTTGTAGTCGAGTATTTCTTCGGCTCTCGTGGAAATAGCGTCCCCAACGGCGATGATGCGTGTTTCAATAACCGCGGCATCTTCGACAATGGTGACCTGTTCCCCGAGCGCCTCCTCGGTCCATTTGGCTGGGTTGGCGTCAAACACTGCTTTCGGGACTCGCGTTTCACTCCGCGCGGTTCCCCTGTCGTGGGGCTCGAGGAGCGCGCGGACTGATTCTGCTTCTTCTCTAATGAGAGCGGGGTTCCAAACGGGTTTACTGGGTGGATTGGGGGTGTCGGAAGCATCATCGAAGGTGAATGCCATTTGCCCGGGGAGGGTGGCCTTTTTGGCGGCGTAGCGTGCTCGATCGCTGCCGCGCCTGCGTTCGCCTTTGCAGTTGGGGCAGCGGCGTCCTCCGGTTGCGAGGGTTCTACACATGGGTATTCTCCTGCTCTTGAGACAGGAGGGCTTCCGCTTCGGCGAGGGATTGCTCTTCCTCGAAGAAAGCGTAGCCTGGCCCATCATCATCGGGAATGAGCGCCCACCAATCTTCGGGCGCTTCGAGGATATCGGCTCGAGGATTTGCGGCCATGATGGCTGCCGCTGCCCCAACGGGTGTCCGGGAGTTCGTGCGAATGGTGTTTCCGAGGGGGTGGGGTCGAACTTCGACTTCAGCGTTCGCCATGAGTGTGACTCGCCGTTGAACGCTGGGGTCGTCGGGGGAGGTGAACCTCATGGTGTTTTGGGACCACGCTATCCCCACATTGTTGATGCGTCCGACGACGATAACGTCAGCGTCGAGGGCGGGTCGGGACATGGCTGCCTCCTGGGGGACACGGGAACTCTAAGTTTGTCTATCGGCGTGAAGTGGGTAATGGTTGGTTTTCGCTCGCTCGAATAGGGGGTTTTTGAAGTTTTCGATAAATCATTGCCGGAAATCGCCGATGTTCCCTCTAGTAGTTCGTGTCCACCACAGAAAGGGAACTCGTCATGTCCACTGAAACCCCAACCCCACCCAGCTCGAACCCGCCATCTTCGGGGGCCCAGCGTCCGAACATGGCAGCATCTACTGATGACAAGAGCAAAATGTTCATGATCATCGCTGGTGTTCTCGCGGTGGCGTTGATTGCTGTCGCGATTTGGGCGGCAAGTTTGAAGAGCGCTGTGAGCGACGCTGATGCGCAGAATGCTCAACAACAGGCACAGATCGATAGTCTCCAACAACAGTTGGCGGCGACGAAGACCGCCGACTCAACAAAGATCAGTGGTTTGGAACAGAAGCTCGCTAACGCAAAGGGCAAGATTGACAACTTGCGCACTGAGGTTGGTGTTGACAAGAAGAGCATCGCTCAGTCAACCCAAGAGCTGAAAGCCGCGAAGCGCGCATATGCGAAAGCCAACGCCGCTGCTGTGAACGAAGAGAATAACCTGAAGCTTCAGGTTGCTGCGGCGGACGCTAAGGCGAAACTTGCTACAGAGTGTGCGCAGGTTGCCTACCATGGGCTGGCGCTGGCGTACTCGAAGTTTACTGATGAAACATATGCCGACATCGTACTACTGCTAAACAAGGCAAACAAAGTATGTAAAACAGTGTTGACGGAAACACCCGTTAGCTGAGTTTGTTGAGGAATATGTAATGGCCAGGCTGGGCTCTGGATCGTTTTCGCACGGGGAGATGGTGGACACTCCCCGTGCGAAAACGCTTGCCCCCACGCCCGCATCGTGGGCCGTCCTATTTATCGCCGTGGTGTCTTTTGGGACGATGGCAATCGTCTCATTACATTTCACGTTCCTAAGCTTGTGTGGTTTCGGCTCCTGCGGGTGGGGTCGCCCTCTGGAGATGACCCAGTCGGCGGGGGTAGCGTGGTTCCTCGCTGGGGTGTTTGCCGCGATACCTCTCCTTTATGTGCCTCGTGTTTCCATATATGCGCGCTTGGCGTTCGCTTTCACAATGATGGTGGGAGTGTGGCTGACCGCCTTCATTATGTTTCCCATTGTGCGGTGACCGGCCCGGCTCTTCGTCGGCATGCCCGTTTCCCACTGTGCGGTGGCGCCGATAGCCCTCTCAACCAGATGAGAGGGGTTGAGAGTGGACGTCACGAGGAGCCAATGGCTTATCCTTTTCCTGGGCGCGGTTCTCACTCTGACTATTGTTGGGGTACTTCTCGCGAAGAAGTCTGGTGCCGACATCAGCGGTGGGAAAGTGTTGAGTATCGCGGTTGTCGCCACTGTGGGCGTGTGGGTGTGGATTACCGGTTTCGCCACTATTGTTGAAGCCGATGTCGCTCCGCCGAACACGAATGTTGGGCAAGCTCTCAATGAGTTGGAAGTGAAAGGTCGTGCAGCGAAGACGGGATATTCGCGAGACCAGTATGGCCCGAGTTGGTATGACGTTGATAAAAACAAGTGTGACACGCGGAATGACATTCTCGCGCGCGATCTAACTCAGAAAGTCTATCAGGATGATTGCATCATCTTGTCTGGTGTTCTACAGGACCCGTATGGTGGGGGAACGATCCAGTGGAAGCGGGGTGTGGACACCAGTTCGGCGGTCCAAGTAGACCATATTGTTGCGTTGAGCGACTCGTGGCAGAAGGGGGCACAAGAATGGAGCCCGGAGAAGCGTCTCGCGTTCGCGAATGATCCGTTGAACTTGGTGGCAGCGGATGGTCCTCTCAATATGGCGAAGAGTGACGGTGACGCGGCAACATGGCTCCCTCCAAACAAGGGCTATTGGTGCGAGTATGTGACGAGTCAAGTGGCGGTCAAACGCAAGTATGGGTTGTGGGTGACGCCAGCGGAGAAGAATGAGATGGCGAAGGTTTTGAATGATTGCCCTGATGGGATGATGCCGACGAGCAAGATTCGAGTTCCCAACTAGCTCTTCGTTTCGTCACGGTGGGCTACCGGGTTGACAGGGGTACACCAAGGGTATACACTCTCAGTATGAAGATTGTTTCCACAGTGCTCACCGTCGCCCTCTTGGGCGGCGCCGGATACTACCTCGGCTCGAACGGGTGGACCCCAGAGAACGCCACTCAGAAGGCGTCCAAGTTCGTTGAAAACGTTCTCCCCACCAGCGACGACGATAAATCTCCGAAGCGCAAGAAGAACAATGAGCGTTCCTCCTCTCAGAGGCAAGGCGCTCATTCCATCAATGCCGCAAACTACACTAACGGCGGCACCCCGCTCTCTCGCGCGCTCAACAAGATTCCAGTGAAGGGTCGCGCCCCGACAACGGGTTACACGAGGGAGCAGTATGGCGACGGGTGGCGCTATGAGAATGGTTGTGACACCCGTAATCTGATCCTCCAGCGCGACCTAAAGAAGAAGCGTTTTGAGCCCGGTTCATCATGCGTTGTTATCTCCGGAGTTCTCAAGGACCCGTATGGTGGCAAGCGTATTCACTTCACGCGCGGAGAAACCACTTCGATGGCTGTTCAGATTGACCACGTGGTGGCTTTGAGCGATTCGTGGCAGAAGGGCGCTCAGAAGTGGAGCCCAGAGAAGCGGGAAAACTTCGCGAACGATCCGTTGAACCTGGTGGCTGCTGATGGGCCACTGAACATGGCGAAGAGCGATGGTGACGCGGCAACGTGGCTCCCCCCGAATAAAGCATACCGTTGCGAGTATGTCGCCGCCCAGACCGCAGTGAAGTCAAAGTATGGGCTGTGGATGACTTCGGCTGAGAAGAATGCTATTCGTCGCATCCTCAACACCTGCCCCAACCAAGCGCTCCCCCGGTAAAGTGCTTCCCGCAGAAAACACTGTACGGACAGGGATAGCGTCTCGGATGATTCCGTGTCGGTTGCTCGAGGAGCGGGTGTTGGCAATAGGATAACGATTCCGTGATACTCTTGACTCCCGCGCCCACATGCGCGAGCCAGCGTCAGAGATCGCCGAAAACAGTGTACAAGGGTCACGGGTGCCCCGTACAGTGTTTTCGGGATTTGGGCATTTGCGATTGATGCCGATAGTACTTGAATGATAACGAGACAGTTATTAGCCCTCGCCTTGACTACCGGAGTTACTATCACCGCTGGTACGATGACTGCTGCCCCCAGCTTGGCGAAAGAATACCGCAGTAGCGCGACTGTGCTATATGTGAGCGACGGGGACACGCTGCGGGCGCGGGTGGACAAAGAGGGGGCTAGGGAACAGTTGATCCGGCTGTCTGGCGTGCAAGCGGTGGAGAAGGGGGAGTGCCACTACACGCAGGCAACCCGCTTGCTACGTTCGCTGACCCCGAAAAAGACGAAAGTGACTCTTCGCGCGTTGAAGAAGTCCTCGTGGGCGCCAGACCCCAAGGGGAACAGGCGTCCCCTACGTATCGTAGAAAACGCTCGCGGGGTAGACGTCCAAGCGCAGCTATTGTCTGCTGGGTTTACCCTGCCCTACACGATCCAGAAGGAAACTCTCAACCAGTTTGTGTACTCGAGGTTGGGGCAAACAGCCGCTACGCAAGGACTTGGATTATTTGATTCTGATTCGTGTGGTATGGGGCCTTCCCAAGAAGCCCTGTTGCGGGTGTGGGTGAACTATGATGCGAGTGGTAACGATAAACAGAATGTTCCCGGACGGTATGCTCGCATCGTCAACCGCGGTATTGCTCCTGTCGATATTGGTGGGTGGTGGTTGCGTACAGCGAAACATCCCAAATTCGTGTTCCCGATGGGAACGTGGGTGAACCCGGGCGCCAGCGTGGTTGTCCACATGGGGAATGGGGTGAACGGCAACGGACATTTCTACACGGGGTCACTGCTTTTGTTCCCCAATCCGGCAACCTCGCCGCAGGGGACGGGGAATGCTTTCCTGTTCGATCCGGATGGAGATATTCGTGCCAGCACGTTCTACCCCTGCGAAGTGGCGTGCGAGAATCCTCTCGCGGGGAAGGTTTCGGTGTGGGTGGAGTCGGCCCCCGAGGGGAATGAAGCCCTCAACCCGAACCTCGAGTTCATTCGCGTGTCGAACACCTCGGGGGAAACGATTGACATGAGCCACCACGTTCTTGGCGTGCAGAGTTCTATCCACGAGTTCCCGGCGGGCACTGTTCTGCCTCCCGGCGCTTCGGTGACCGTGCATGTGGGTAAAGGTTCCGATAGTCAGTTCACGCAATACCTGAATCGTACTACACCTATTCTTCCTGACGGGGGCGCGAAAGCAATCGTGAGAACCCACGAGGGAATAGTTGTCGCGACCGGATATTGATTCTTGGGGCAAGCAGAAAACACTGTACGAGAGGTAGTGGGGGCTCCGTACAGTGTTTTCGGAGTGAATTCTCACAACGGTTGGACACCCCCGCGTCGCGGCCCTTGAAACAGTGTTTTGAGCGGGGAGAGCCGCCGATAAGCAGAGAACGGCGTCGTTCTCCAGCGAAGAGGCGTCGCGGGCTCTTGTTAGGCTGTTGATAGCAGTTGAACAGAGCGTGGTAGTGGGATTGCGGCGAAAGTTGGGGTTGAGAGCGTGTCATATCGGATAGCGCATTTTTCCGACACTCACCTAGGGTACAGCGCCAAATGTCGGTCGGATAAGAACGGCGTGAACCTGCGAATCATCGACGGGCTCAAAGGCCTACGCCAGACTGTCACGGACATTATCGAGGCAGATGTTGACTTGGTTATCCACGGGGGCGACCTTTTTCATCGTAGTGCCCCGGGGGTGGGCGAGATTGCGTTTGCCAGGCAGCAGTTGGAGCGGTTCGCTGCTGCGGGAATCCCGGTTATTGGGGCGACCGGTAATCACGATTTCGCTACCGACCGCGGTAAATCATCAGCAACTGCGGCAGTCCACGATCCTGGACGCAATATTCACATGGTGACCGGGGACTCTGAGCTTTTCCAGCCAGCGGACGGCGTGAATATCCACGTCGTCTCCCACGCGGGCTTGATTGGCGTCGAGAGAGCAGTCCCCGCCCCCATTCCCGGGGAGCTCAATGTTTTCGCTACTCACGGTGCGGCCCAAGTCCCCGGCAGTGAGGTGTTCACCTGCGTCGACTCACCGGGTGAAGCCGTCGTCGGCTTCGACCTCCTTTCCGCAGACTGGCAAATCACCCTCCTCGGCCACTACCACAAACAGGGGCCGCTCCCTGGTTTCAACTCTGGCCGAGGGCAAGTGTGGTACGCGGGATCGCTACTTCGTCGAGGGTTCTCCGACCCACCCGGAGGTCGTGGGTGGCTCCTTGTAGAGCTCGACTCTCATGGTAATGCCTCCATCGCACCCCAACACGTAGCACAGCGCGCTCAGCACGATCTACCGGTCGTTGACGCCGCAGGACTCTCGGGAAGCGAGGTGGAAGAGCTCGTGCGCGAGCACTTGACGCAAATCGACCTCGAAGCCGCGCCCATCCTGAGGCAACGAGTCATCAACTGCCCTGTGTCCACTCGTCGTGGCGTTGACATTAAGGGACTGAAAGACGCGACCGGGAATGCTCTCGTCTGGCAGCTGGAGTTCTTCCGACCACCGCTTGCCGACATCATCATCGATGGTGAGGACAACGATGAGGCCAGCGAATCACTCACAACAGCTCGTAGCGCTGACCTACCCACCGTGTGGAATAGTTGGTATCCGACCTATGCGGGTGGTGAGCACGCTCACGTTCCTGAGAATATTCGTGAATCAGTGCGCCTCGCCGGAGAGTTACTTCTCGCTGAAGTCTCTGCCAACCTCGACACTCACACAGATGCGCTCACTGTCGCTCCAGCAACCGCCGTGATGGTGGACGCCTCAACCGCGGAGGAAGATTCGGAAGCCGAGGGGGCGGCATGATCGAACTTGTCTCCGTGGAACTCCACAACTTCCGCTCTTTCTCCAACGCTCGCTTCGAACCGGCCGCCCTAGCCGATGGAATGACCGCCGTCACGGGCAGCAACGGCAGTGGGAAAACCTCCATTATAGTCGGACTCCTTTGGGCGCTTTACGGCATCACCCCCGACGGCGTACCCGTGAAAGCGTTACGCCGACACGAAACAACAGGCCCCGTCATCTCAACCGTTGTCTTCCAGCATGACGGGCAGAAGGTTGAGGTCACCCGCTCACTGCGAGGAAAAAACGACTCCACTGTCGCCAACATTGCCGTAGATGGGGTGCAGCAAACCAACGTCTCTGCGCGGACCGCTACTGCGTGGGTGACCGCCCGTCTCGGTCTGGACGGTGAAGGATTCCTCACTGCCTTCGTTGTGCGTCAAAAGGAACTCGACGATCTCGTCAAAGCGCGCCCCGCGGATCGTCGCAAAACAATCGAACGTCTCGCGGGTGTCGAACGAATGTCGGAAGCCATCGCCAAAGCAAGGCAAACAGCACGCGACGCAGAGCAAGTACTCAAAGCGATCCCCACCCCCGAAGCGGATCCCACGGTATTGCAGGAGGAAATCCGCACACTCGAATCAGAGATCGAAGCGCTAACAGAGCAGTGCCAACTGCTCGCCGGTCAGCAAACCGAAGCGGAGACACGATTCGCCGAGGTTGACCAAGCCCTCGAAGCAGCCCAAACACTCCTATCACAACATCAAACCCTGCAAACCAGCGTCAGCGTCGCCGCAACCAAACTCGCCGGAGAGCAACAGACGCTCACTCGCCTCCGAGCGCAGTCCCACTCAGATACCACCGTTGCGGATGCTCAACAACAGCTCGACGGGGCACGAAAGACGCTTGACGACATTCGTGAAGCCCAGCGCGGACTGTCCGACGCTCACACCCGCGTCGCTGCCGCGCAACACCGAGTAGACGAATCCGTCGCCAACGGCCGAGGCGCCCGGGAAACGTTCGACCGTCAAGCCGCACGTAAGGCGGAGATAGAAAACCGACTGGCTGGGTTCCCCCCGACTCTCGCAGAAGAGAAACAACAGCTTCGCGCACAAATATCGCAGTCTGAAGGAGCGCTTGGAGGATACCGGAGCGAAATCGAGAAGATTTCCGCCAGCATCCAAGCATTATCCGGGCATGACGACCCAAGCTGCCCCACCTGTCAAAGCATCTTATCGGATCCCAATGTCGTGCTCACCTCGCTCGAAGCGTCACTCCAGCGTGCTCGCGAGAACGAAAAAGAGACGCGCGAAAAGGTAGAACAGCAGAAGGCTCGCTATCAGACCGTGAGCGATGACCTCACTACCTACACGCGGCTCCTAGACGAGCAGAACACGCTTCTGCCCCTGCTCGCCGAACTGGAAGAACAGTTGACGGTAGCCCGCGAAGCCCACGCGCGCCTAACCCTAGAGCTACAAGAGGCAGAAGAGGCGCTCACGACAGCGGCCACCTCGGGAGAGAAGGCCCGCGCCGCGCAACCTGAGGCAACACAACGAGTCAGCGAATGCGAGGCGACGCTCTCCCGAGCCCAAACAGCCGCGGCCGTCGCGGCCCAAATACCCGATCAGGAGGAAGCGGTTGCGGAAGCCATCGCCGCTCACGAACGCCTAACCAGCGACCTCGCTACCCTCGCCACACAACTCGCGAGCGTGGACCCGGACCATCTGAAAAGAGAAAGGGCTGCTCTCGGCAAGAGCCTCGAGGGGCTGCGCACCCAAAACGGGACAGCCGCTAGCGCGCTCGGTCGATTGAGTGAACGCCTAAAATCAGAGCAAGCAACGCTCGCCCGCATCCACAGGCAGATTCAAGACCGTGATCAGGCTCTCAAGAACAGCGAGGAAACTAAAGCGATTGCCTCTGCCTTGGACGAGTTCAGGAAGGACCGCCTCGCTCGCCTCGCGCCGGAGCTGAGTGAGGTGGCGAGCGATTTCGTTTCCCGAATGACTTTGGGTAAATATGTGTCTGTGGAGTTGGATGAGGACTTTACTCCGCTGGTCATGAGCGATGAGGGGGATCTACGTCCCTCCTCGTGGTTGTCTGGCGGTGAAGAGTCTGTCGTGGCGCTCGCCCTGCGAGTCGCTATCGGCGAAGTCTTGGCAGGGCAAGCCGGTGGGCTACTCGTGTTGGACGAGGTGTTGACAGCGCAGGATGCCGACCGTCGCACAGCCGCTATTAGTGCCATTCGTGAACTACCCCGCCAAACCATCATGATCAACCATATGGCGGAAGCCACTGACGTGGTTGACCACGTGGTTGAAGTGGATCCGAAACCCGATGGTTCACGGCTCATTGTTCATGACAAACGGACGCTTGCAAGTATGCCAGACCTGGACGACGAAACAGCCGCATGACCAAACCTCGTTCCCACGAAAAGTGAGCGGAGCGCACCGCCGATAACACTCTGTGGATAAGTGGCGCAGCATGCAAACTATTCTGCGCTTCATCCCTCGTGGTGAAAGGTGTGCGCGAATGGCTGAGCAAGACTACAGGGACGCTGAGTTCGATGACGCAATCGACTTGGATGATGACATGTTCGATGAGGAGCTTCTCGAAGGAGAGCTCATCCCGGTTGACGACTACTACGACAAGAGTGTCCCCGCGCTTGTCTCCGAAGAAGAAGCCGCTCTCCTAGCGGAACCGCTTTCCCCGGAAGAAGCCCGTGAACTAACCGCCACCATTCGCTCGGCCGCCGAAATGATGTGGGTTCTCATCGCACGAGCCCACCACGGGCGGGCGTGGGAAGCCTTAGGGTATGAATCGTGGGGGTCATACGTTCGAGCCGAGTTCGACATGAGTCGTTCACGCTCCTACCAACTTCTCGATCAAGGGCGAGTTATCGCAGCCATCGAGGAAGCCCTCCCAGAAGGCGCTCACGTCTCATTGAGTGAAGCGGCAGCGCGAGATCTCAAGAATATTCTCGATGAGGTTCTCCCGGCAATCCGGGAACGCGCCAGCGACCTCCCCCCAGAAGAAGCATCCCTCATCCTCGACGAGATTGTCGAGGAACAGCGGGACAAACTGCGCGCAGAAAAAGAAGACGCTCTCGCTGACGCTCCCACCTATGATCCGCCCGCCGACTCTCATGACATTGGGCTGTCCGATAACCCAGCCGATGGCACCCCGAAAAAGAAGAAGGGGCAGAAAGGCGATGGGGATTCGGGATACGACGATCTGGATGACTTCGACGGTTTCCCCAGCGATGACGATGAGCCCGTTTACGATGAGACGGCAGACATCGACTCGGAACAAATTCGTGCGACAGTAAACGCTACCCATGATCTATACGCAGCCCTCTCCGCTCTCTCTAGTCTCCCCAGCGACCTCCATAGCGTGATCGCTATCATTCCCGCAGACTCACCACAAGTGGACGAGAATCTCGAGGAAGCATACGCAACGTTGAAAAAGTTCCGAAAACTATGGCGCAACCAAGACTCGATGCAAGAAATTGACATTGATGAGTGAAACGCGCCGATAAACACTTTTGAGATCCCACTTGTGTGGGTCCTTGAGGACGCCACCCCAAACGGGTGTGGTTCGGTGGAGGCTACAGGCTGTGGAGGGAGGTGAACCACAACGTGAAGAATTCAATTGACACGATCCGCGATCGTTTCGACGCTTTCAACAGCGAGGACGAGTCCGGCATGGAGGCCGCGCAGGTCATTCTTATTCTCTTCATTGTGGTGATCGGTTTGATTCCCATTGTGATTGGACTCAAGAATGCTATCGCCGACAAGGGTGAAGAGTCGACCGATATCATCGGCGATGATGGCACTTACGAAGGCTGAGTAATGGCCGCTGACCAAGGGGCGTATTAGCCTACGTCTTGGTCAGCGGCCATATCTCTATATGCGCTGGGCTAGATATTATGCGAATTAGGCTGATCGCCGATACCCCAAAGCATGGAACACCTCTTGTGGGCACTTCCCGCTATTAGTGCCACACTACTCTTTGCAATAATCCCGCGCCGTCTGCCCGCGAGCGCCTATTTTGCTGCCGCAGCGTTGGGGACTATCTTGGTGTGGCTGTCGAACTCGCTACCAGTTTCCGCTCTCACTACCGTCACCGCGGCCATTCTTACGGCAATTCTCATCTTGTTCAGGGTGACCAACAGGAAGACCACTCTCACTCTCATGGTGGCGTTCGCTGGGGTTCCCCTCACCATGTGGTGGCTATACCTCCCTGCTCTTGCCGGGTGGGCCTTGTTTGCTGCGTACCGAATTCGTAAACATGCCGGGGGTGATTATGTGAAGTTTCTGGCATTCGAGACAGTGTCTACCGTCGGGGGCGTGGGCAAACTCCTTCGTCCCGATGTCGATCGGCTTCCCCTACCCGGATCCAGTTCCTATTCAGGGGAGGTGGGCGCCTCAGAGGCTAGAGAGCAAACCGGGGTAGACAAAGTAGCATCAGAAGAATACCCGTTCCTGCTGGGTTTCGCTATCGCCACCGGCCTCGTATGGGCGGCTGCGTTTACCGCAGGCCTGTTGATGCGCTGACTCTGCCATCGTTGCTTATTGGGGAGAGTTCCTATTCCTTGGTTTGCTCGTCGTTGAGGTCGTCCATGAATGCTTTGAGGTTATAGTCGCCGGAGAGTTCCGGTGCGCTGGCCAGCAGTGGGGGGAGGGGAACCGCGTGCTGGGTTTCCTCGTCGCTGGGGGCTGTTGGGGTTGGCTGAGTGGTCGGGCTAGCGAAAGGACTCCTATTCGACCTGCCCGAGGGTGAAGGATTGGGTTGGGGCGGGGGGGTGGGGCCTTCCTCGGGGAAGTCCTCTTCTGCGTCGAAGTCGTCGAACCCGTCCGAGCTTTCGTCTTCGGCGGTTTCTTCGGCGGCTCGTTTGAGCGCTTCTGCCTCTCGTTCCGCCGCTGCTTCCTGTTCGGCCTTCGCCCGTTTTGCCTCCGCTTCCTTCTCGGCAGCGAGCCTTGCTTCCTCCGCCTCCTTCTTCTTGCGGGCTGTTTCCGCGCGCTTAGCCGCAGCCGCTTGGTCTCGTTTCTTCTTGTCGGCGGCAGCCTTTTCGGCAGCCTTCTCCGCAGCGGCCTTCTCGTCTGCTGCCTTCTTTGCGGCGGCTTCGGCTGCAACCCGGGCTGCTTCCTCAGCGGCAGCCTTTTCCTCAGCAGCCTGTTTTGCTGCCCGGAGTTCCTCCAACTCGCGTTGAGCCTCACGGGCTGCTTCCTCGGCAGCTGCGCGAGCGGCATCTTCGGCCGCGCTATCCGTCTCGGGCTCAATGGCTCCTTCGTCCGCGTCTTCAGGGTCTGGGTTCTCTGCGATGTTGGATACGGAGGGTTGCGTAGGAGAGGAGGTACCAGTTGAGCGCATCCTCTCTTCCCACGCGGCGCGTTGGCGTTCCGCGGCAGCCCGTCGTTCCGCGGCAGCACGCTGAGCCTTCATCCGTTCATCCCGCTCGATCTTCTCGCGGCGTAGCTGGTTCTCCAACTGCCGCTCTGCGGCGGCCTTCTCCTCGAGTGATACGGCGAGCGCCTTCTCGTAATCATCGCAGCGCGCCAAAGCGCTGGCGGCCTCCGCGTTGGCCTCATCGAGCAGGCCCTTTTGCTCCACCAGCTCCGCTTGGAGACCTTCCACTACGACCAAATGCTCTGTCTTCAATGCTTCCAAAGCAGCAGTGGCAACCTCGAGGTTCGTTTCGGCTTGCACGCGAGCGGAGTGTTCCGCGGTCAAAGCTTCCGGGTCAACCTGGGCCTCCATGGGAGTGGCGGCGCTCAGTTCAGCAACCTGTTCCTGGAGGTCGGCGATTGTCGTCTTCCCGATGGCGATCGCAGACTCCAATTCTGCAACGCGGGATTCTGAGGATTCGATGGCTCGCTGCTTTTGGGCGAGGTCCGCGCGCGATTGAGTGAGCTCCATGTTCAATCGGTTGGCTTCATTCTTCAACCGTTCCCAGTTGCCCATATTGTCATCCACCCACGCACGGAGTTCCGCCTCCGCTTCCCAGGCTTCGTCTACTTGCGCCTGCAAGCGTTCAATTGTTCCCGCGTCCACTCCCGTGGCGGCGATGGGATTGGGGTCCACAGCGTGTGAGTTTTCGTTAGATAGTCGGTCGATCTCCGACAGTGCGTACTCGAGTTTCCCGTTTGCCTCGGCGAGTTGTTGTTGAAGATAGTCGACTTCTGGGTCGATGGTGGATGCGAGTGTTGATGCGGTTACATAGTCGCCTTGCGCGTCAACCATCGGATCGCCTTTTGCGCGGAAGACTTCGATCGTGGCACGTAGGTCAGTGACTTGCGCTCGCAGTTCGTCAATCTCTTCGTTCGCAGCGTGCAGGATGAGAGAATTTTCGTGGTGGGCTGATTCGAAGTAGGCGAGGCTGCGGACCACTTGGTCGACAAAAGTCTCCACTTGGCGGAAGTCGTAGCCGGGTTTACTGTTTTGGAAGCGCACTGCTGACACTTTTTCGCCGGTCAACAGGTCGACGGGGATCCTGCCGGGCGCTTCCGGGCCACCCAACCCGATGGGGGTGTCTTCGTCCCACGTGGGGATGATGTCGAACTCGTCGTTCCCCGGGGTGTCGGTGGGGTCGTTTTTCTTCCTTCTGAGCGCCACGAGTGCTCCCTCTTCCGGTCGGCTTGGCTACTGACAGTGCCCAAAGTGACTCTGGGTGCCCCAGTAGGGGTGCTGTTGGGTTTCTTATCGGAGCCCCGCTCGGTTGAGCTCACGCCGCCGGAAAGTTTCTGAACTTTCTTGCCCCGAGCCCCTGTCGATTCGCGTCGAAACGCCCGTTGTACCTAGTAGCGGCTACTTCAGCACAAGGCTGGATGTGGCGGGCGAGATATGGAACGGATTGGTAGCAGCTGTGACCACTCAGAGCGCGAACCCTCGACGGTTTAGCAAGGGCACCGACAACCTTGACCCGGAAGCCCCAATCTTTGTTCACCTATCTCTCGCGATACCGAAGAGTGGTAGCGCGATGCGTGATGCGCTCACTCTCCTCCAACGTTATCGGGAAGACTATCCCCAAGCAGACGTCGCGCCCGTGGCGCTCCTCGACGGCGGTTCCCATCGGAACCTCATTCTTGAAATCAACATGGGCCCCGCGCGCACTGCTATGTCAGGGGAAAGCCATCTCGTGAAGGCGGGATACGGCTACATCTACACCGTGGTGAAGAACTGTTTCAACTTGCGTCCCGTGTTCTCGCTGCCGCCAACTGAGGTAGAGCGTGCCATGTTCCGGCAGTTGAATGATTCGCCGAAAGCCACTGTCACCGCGGGTAACTTCCGGTGACCGCAACTATCGCAGACCAGCAGACACATTCAGACATCAACCAGGCAAGAAGGGCGCAGGGGACCACTATTATGGCGCGATCAACGAAAAACAAGCCGCGAAAACTGTCGCGGAAGCGGTATACGCCTGCTGCGGTGGCGGTGTACGACGCGTTGTGTGACGGGGGCGCGCAGTCGAACCTAGATCTCGTACAGGTTGCCGCCACTGCCGCGCTCGCCTCCGACTATAACTCGTGCCTGGAGGAGGGACGCAAAGTTAAGCGTGGACACGTTGAGGGCATGCTCCTGCGAGATATCGCACTAGTGGGGGCTGAATCGTTCGGGCGGAATGCTTTGCGTGCGGGGGAGACCCAGCGGAAACTCTTGAAATCCGCTAATGGTTTGCGGATGACAGCCGCTTTCGCTCGTGAATGGAAGGCCGTGCTTGAGGTGGAAACCGCTCCCCAGCCTCGCGAACCAGTCACTGTCCAACAGTTCGGCGAGATTGCCTATTACGGGGGAATGTCGGAGTGGGAGGGGTGGGCGTTTGCTCCTCTGGTTCCCCGCGACACGGCTCATTTTCGCCTATGGCATCCGCTGCCGGTAGAGACACTGGTTGAGGCTTTCCCCGGATGGGAAGTATCTGAAGAGTCCGACGGTCTCGTGTCGATCAGCGCTCATGAGGGAGCTCCCGTGAAACAGGTGGTCGCGGAATGGCTCTCCCACCACGGGATTCTCTCTGATGGCGTTCGCGACAAGAAGGGGAAGAAGCGTCGGAATCTGAAAGATCTACCACCACACTTTCTTCATGATGTGGTGGTGAAGAATCTTCCCCTCGCTCAAAGTATTGTGTCGAAGCGGTATCAAGCCAACATGCAGGTTCTCGTCGGAGACCCAGCGGAAATCCGTTCCTGGATCCAAATGTGGGTGGTGGAACTAGCGCAAAACTTCAACGCTCAACTCGGTCGCCCGTTCGGCACGTGGGTTGCTGGGCAGATCGGCTATCAGGTCCAAAACCTCAACCGGAAAATGAACTCACGCACCGCGTCCGACCTGGAGATCAAGTGGGCGAAAGCGGAGGAGAGGTTCATTATTGAGAACGATCGCCTCCCGGAACAGTGGGAGATGGCGGAAGCCATGGGCATGACGGAAGGGCAACTGCACTCGAAGCGCGCCATCCTGTCTCGTCTCCGCAGCATTCGTTCCGCGCAAACGTTGGAGAGCCCCAGCGACGCCCCCGACATTCCCGTTGTTGACGATACGGATAACCCGGAGCGGGAAGCGATCGCCAGAGAGAACGCGAGCCGTATTACGATGGCACTGGTGACCGCCGCGGGCACCGTGGACCCCACGACCGGTATCCCCCACCTGGAAAGGCCTATCGGTTTCCTCATGATGATTGCCATGGAGTGGGGGGACTGGGTGAAAAGCGACCTCACTCACTTGGCCGCTAAACCAGCCAGCAAGGTCCAGAAAGAACTGAGTGAGATCAAAGCGAAGCTGCGCGCTGATCTAGCGGACATGTCGGACCGCAACATTTCGTGAATCTAGTCTCATGGATTTCAGTGTCACCTTCGGAATACCCCTCGCACTAGCCCTTATCCTCACTTTTGAGCGCCTCTCCCAACCCGGCTCATATTGGGGGAAACGTTGGGCGGGCAGGGAGTATGACGTCATTGACCTTCACTCTAACCGCAAGATGGTTCCCCGTGTGCTGTTGAGCCTGTTGGCTATCGGGGCTGGCTACTACTACGACTCGTGGGCGGCAGCCGCCGCGTTCCCCGCGATTGTTTGGTTGGCGGTCCTCGCGTCACAAACGGATCTACGGCAACGGAAAATCCCGAAGGAGCCATGCTGGACCGTGTTCGCTGTCGCTACTCTCTTGGGGATTTCGACTTTCGCTCCTGCGAGCGCGGCGAGCGCGGCGACAGCGTTGGTCATCATCCTCGTTCTACTCGCCCTACTCATCCTCCTTGTGCGTGGTGGGATCGGGTCGGGTGACGCTCGACTTCTCATCGCTCTCACCTCAGCAGCCTGGTGGACTGGGTATTCCCCCTTCCTCATCGGACTTCTGCTCGCCAGTGTGCTCCAGGTCATTCTCAGATACACGCTTTACCGAGGCCGCTACGACGGGAAAGGGTATCCTTTCGCTCCTGCTCTCGTCGCCGGGCTTTTTCTAGCAGTTGCCGTGTTCGGCGATCCGCAGAGTGCTTGCCGAGAATGGGTGCTCATGCTGTCATGTGGGATGTGACCTCTGTTTGTGGCGCGTATCGAACATGTGTTCGGGACTGTGCGAAACCAAACTCGTCGGGTGCCGATACCCGGTCTTGTGAAACGAAACAAACCAGAACCCGCTGACGGGCGCCTCTCTGCCGATACTGGTGGGGGCGCCCTCTCCGCAGGTGGACGCGTTAAGCGATGGGTGATCGGAAAGCCGAAACTGGCCGCGGATGTCGAAGAGATGACTGGAGAGCCAGTTGAGAAACTTAACGTTCCCGCGATTGCGATTAGACTCATCACCCTCTGCCTCACCGTGGTGCTTGTTGTTGGGTTCAGCATCTGGTTCATGTTGAGCGTCACGATCATGCCGACAATGCTGGCAGGGGACTCTGCGTGGCTCGTGAAACGTATCGCTTGGACGCAAGGGCAGGCCCCCACTGGGGAAACAGCTTTCGTGCTCCCCACGCCTGTAGAGCGTGACCCGCTGTCTCGGCTAGAAATGCTGCTCCCCACGGACACGGGAAACCAAGTGGTCACAATCATCGCCAAACCGGGCGATAGTGTTCAGCAGGATCCAACAGGCATGTTCGTCGTGAATGGATTATCTACCGGTATTTACGGCACCGCCGCCGGAAAATACACGGGCGTTGACAACACTTATCTGGTGTCCTGCCAAACAGGCAACTGTATTCCCGGAACAGTGTTCGAAGTACCCGTGGAGAACGTTCTCGGAAAAGCCGGGTGGAATACAACGGTCCCATTTATGGGGGCTAGCGCCCTCGCTATAGCCGCCGCGCACTGATCAACCACGACAGAAGCCGAGAGAGGGAGGTGATTATCGAATGGGGTTTGAGCTAGTGCCACGAGTCGTTTGGCTGACGAAATCGCAACGGGAGGCTGTCCTCGCTTCTGCGATCATCGCCGTTCACTCCCCCGAAACGCCCTCTGAGCCAGACTTAAGCGCTCTCATTGAGCACATCAAGAACTATCCCAAACTAACCAAAGGTCAAAACGGACTCATTACCGCCACCATTAAAGGACTCAAGCTTCCCCCCGACGCACTCCCCATCATCGTCAACGACAGCCAAATCGAGATACTTGTCGAACATGGGAACCTCCCCACAAGTATCACCTACTACACGAAACCAAACCCCCAACATTACGCCCCCTACTTCCAACTACACCACGCTACCGAGCTGTTGGCCGCGTCACAAAACGCACCTCAACCAGCTCCCTTGGACGGAGAAGGCACCGATACACCGAACAAGAGGGATAGTAGAAAGTCTCGCAAAGACAACCGCCCTCATCGCAAGACAGGTTAGGTGGTGGGGCGAATGGAAGAAGAACACTCTTTCGACCCTCACTTTGATGATGGATTTGACTCTCCCGATCAAGACTTCGCGGAGGGTCCCACTCATGGCCCTTTCGGGGTGGAAGCTGTTGACCCCATCGTCTTCACTCAAGGCGAGGACAATCCCGAGTTGCGAGTCGACACCTCGACCTTATCTCGTGGTCATCGCGTCATCAAGCGTCGGCCGAAGCCGGAGAAACGCGAGAGTGTTGAGCATTCTGATTGGCTTCCCGGGGGGTTGGGTGTTCGGGTCCCTGATGCTCGCGACATTGAACAGCCCGTTGAACTCGCTCGAATGCTGGCTCGCGTCATTCTTGTCCTCGCCCCCCTGGTTCTCCTCGGGGTTGCCGTCGCGGTAGCCAGTGTCGTCCTCAAATGAGAACTGGGCGAAAAGGGGCAGAACATCCTGCTGGATATCCGGACAATGGGGGAGTGTCCCGTTAGGACGATAGTGCAGGCGAGAACAATGGTGGGAAGGCGATCCGAGTGGCTGTGCTAGTGAGGAACGTGAGCGCGGGAAGCGATGTTTCCGCGCTGAATATTCCCACGCGAAAAAACGGCGACTACTATCGCTTTGAAATGATTTGCGACGGCGGCTGGTCGCGCGTCTACGATGACACCGCTAACGGGCTCCTCGGTCACCTCATCCCCGGATATATTGGGCCAGGGACTCCGGCAACCCGAATGGAAGCCCGCATCCGTCACGCAGTCGACACCCAAACTCAACTCCAAGCTAAACTCAACCACTTCTTTGCGGACACTCCCACCACACCAGCCGAACAACAGGTTCTCACTTCCCCTAGATATCAGCCTCCGATTCTCACCGAATGGGACTCCCCGGTTCCCCTCGTCCTCGTGGACGCCTTCTACCAACCACACGGCTCGCTTCCTAAACCCACTTCGGGCATCGCTGACGTGCTCTACCCGCCCAACCTATGGTGGCTAACTCCAGCCGAAGGAGAGTTGGAATACCTCCAATCGCTACATGACGCGAGCGTCATTAGCCTCAACCTCGCGCGGGACGAGGTGATCTGAGGATGGTCTGTAATGAGAACCCGCTCTCCAGTGTGATGAACACTTTCGCTCGCCAACATAGCGGCTTGGAGGCTAGTCAAATCCAGGGGCTCAGCCACGCACTCTTGAGAGAATACCGCGCAGGGGCACACGACGAGAACGCTCACACTGCGCAACAACAGTGGGCTGAGTTCATCGAGACGGTCGAAGCGAAATATGATGCGGGGGAACTTGACGTGCGTCCCGGCTCGAGTGCTCCGCGGATGCGATTGGAGAAGGCGAAGCAACTTTCTGCTGACCCCGCACGGCTCTACGCTGCCCAGAAACTCCTCGACTACGCTGTCGCCGCAAAGAATGCCGAAACAGCGTATGTCGAAGACTTCGCGCGTAGCATCGGCGCGCCATGGAGCAGTGCCCACAGCGAATACGAGCGCGCCTTCAACGCTGCTCGGGACAACCGGAAACTCACCGCCACCACCGCGTTCGTGAAAGAGTGGCAGTCGAACCCTGCGAACACAGGAATGCCGGTTGACCGATGTACCCTATACGCGATCGAACAATTGGAGAATACGCGCGCTGCCCGCCAAATGGCCCACGAACAACGGCGCGCCGTTCAGCGAACCCCCGCTATCGAAGCCTTTACCCACCCCACGGGACTGTTTACCGAAGCAGGATTCGACCCGATCAACGGGCGCATCGAACTCAAACGCGTGGACAGTCCGAAAACTTTCGCCTATCGCATGACCGAAACAGACTGGGAAGCGTTCCGCAACGCTGCAGACCCGGACTCCTACTACCACACTCACGTTCGAGGAAACCCAGACCACCAATACCGAACCATCGATGAAGTGAAAACAGCCGCCTACCATAATCGTTGCCCTAGCTGTTTTCAGTTCGCGAACATGTCCAATCATTATTGTCCCGTCGTCGCGGGGGAAGAGCATTACAATCGGGATGTGCGACTAATTTCCGAACGAGCCCGATTGAACGCCGCTGGACAGCCCGCCCGCTACGACAACATTCCCAACGTGCCCAAGCTGCCCGCCAACCAGCAGAAAACATACCCGCTCGACGACGTCACCCTCACCGCTCCCCCCATCACCACCCTCCGCCAAGAAGTCCTTCAGAAAGGCAGTCTTGCCGCGCCCGTGCACGCAACCTTCCACGAGGGCCACGCCACTGTCCGTGTAGACGGGCACGTTATCGTCGAAAAGCAGGGCCGGGGCGCAGGGTATACCGCGGAACCGTTCGACGCTCCCGGCGACCACCCCCGAGACCAGCTCAAATGCTCTTGCCGTCAATACCGCGAAAAGTACTACTGCCCCCACATCGCTGACACCGCAGAGAGAGTTTCGAGTCTCCTCAACGGCGCCACCCCCCTGAGGGCTTCTCTGATCGACCTCAATGAAACGCTCACTGAAACACACGACTTCGCGGAAGCCATGCGCGCCCGCACTCTCCAACGAGTGACCGGCACCCCACCAGTCGTCAACTACTCGTCCGACTACGATGCTTTCCAGCAAACGATGCGAACCGTTCGCAATCAACCCCTCCCCTACCGGAAGGAAACAGGTTCCCTGGGTGGCCTGTTCACCCGGGAATCCGGTCGCGGTTTCGGTGTTGAACTGGAATACAGTTTCCCCAGCACTATGAGTGCCGACCAGGTTCGAGAGGCCCGTGAAGCCATTGGGAGGGAACTTTACGAACTCGGGCTCACCGACACTATCGAACAAAAGGGGTTCGGCGCGACCAAAGACCAGAAGAATGTGCCCGACTACAACGAGCGCGGTTGGTCGTATGAGAGCGACCCCACAACCGAGAACCCTTCTCTGGGTGCCGTGGCCGGAGGAGAACTACGCTCACCCATTTTGTTCGACGAAAACGAAACGTGGGAAGCCCTCGACAAGGCGACCTCTGTGATCGCCAAACACGGGGGAGTGGCCAGCAAAACCTGTGCCACTCATATCCACGTCGGCTTGGGAGACTATGACCACGCTGTCGAGAACTATAATCGACTTCTCTCAATGCATTCCGAGTTTGAGGACGTCCTCTTCCGTCTCTCCACCGACCCCGACCGGCGTTCCCACCGAGGTGTCATCCACTGCCAGGGGAATCCCACACCATCTACCCCCTACACCACGTTCGACACGATCCGAAACGTGAACACGGGCCAAGATGTGGCGGTGAACCTCTCCTACGCGGACGGCTCCGAAACCGGTCACGCAGAATTCCGCACTCCAGACGCCACCCTCAACCCCGCCGTCATCCAAGCCCGCGTTGCTGCTTTTGGTGGACTCGTGGAAGCAGCAGTCGCGGGGACAACCAACCCTGCACCGGGACGCAACGTGGAACGAGTGGGCAGCAGATACTCCTCCTCTTCCGCCGACGCTCGCGAGGACACGGAATCCTTCCGCCGCTTCCTCGACACGATCACCCCACGCGGCGAGGGTGGGAAAAGGGTCGCGGAACAAGTGTGCGGGTTGTTCGCGAGAACGAGTTGGCAACCACCGCTCGTGGGGCATGCCAGTTGAGGCGCGATCGCGCCGATAGCTACAGGAACGATCCTGCCACTGGAGTTGTCGATGCTGCAAAGTCCCCCCGCCGCCCGCCACCAAAATGCTAGCGGGTTCTCACTTATCGAGCTAATCGTCACGGTCGCGATTATCGGATTCTTGGCCGCTGCAGCGACTGGCGTCTACATGAACCAAAAGAATAAGGCTATCGAATCGGAAATCCCCACCCGCGTAGGCGAAACCGCCATGGCACTCGAACTTTACAAACAGCGAAATCTGGGATCCCTGGCAAATACTTCCAACCCCCTTACAACAAATTGGTTGAGGGCCAATGGGGTGACGGAATCGAAAATGATCGCTACACGTGTATGCGTCAACTGGTCGAATGGGGTGGAGACTCCAGGCGAGTATACAATCTACTCGTATTATGTGAACACAGATACGGGCCAAAAAGTGGACTCATCGAAAATGTATATCCTCGATTCCGGTACCAGTCAGTCCACCGCGGAAGTAGCCACCTCTGGGCAAGAGTCCCAGGTTTGCCCAACCCCATTGGATGCGTCGGCACCGGCCGCGTCGAATCTTCTTTCGTCTGGCAATCTCGTCTGGCTCCCAAACCAAGCGGTAACAATCGTTGATGAAAATGGATGGAAGAAGGCGACGACCGCCCAGTCCACAAGCACCCCGGGAGTAATGGTTGTTTCATCGTTCCCCGTCTCGTCGAACAGCAGTTACACTTTTAGCGTCGAAGGTCGCAAGAATTCCAGCGGTGCCGCATATCTAGGCATCTATTCTGCTGCTGGTAACGTAATTCAGTGGCCCGGAACTGCGCTCACAACCACCAATAAACGCGTCTCCACAACATTCAACACGGGTGCTCACACCACCCTGCGAGTGTATGTGCTCTGGTCTGGCCCTGGTTCGAGCAGCCCTACAATGTGGCTTAAAGATCCCAGGTTAATCAAAAACTAGGTTGCCACACGGCCCTCCCCGTCATCAGCGAAGACCACTACACGTTCGGCGCGGCAAACAGTGTTTCCGGATCTAAGGCTGGTGCGGGTGCTCGCTTCGGAGTTTCCTGTCGAGTTCCACCCGGTAGAGCAGCATTGGATTGCCGCTCCGCTTGGCTCCGGTCGAACGCGTCCATCACCTCATCGGGGATGCGCCCCCGTTGGGGAACCCTAATGCCGTGGTGTTGCGCCCACACTCGAACCGTTTGCGGGTCAGCGGGGACCCTCTTCAGGGTCACATCCGGCCGTGCCCCCATAGCGATCGCGGGCGGCGCTTGGAACAAGTTCGTGGCCAGCGGGGCAACCGGAGTCTCCATGTCCTCCCCCTCATTCTCGTAATCAGGCATCGCATCAATCGGAGTACGCTCCACTGGGGAGTCGTCCACGCCCTCCACATCTCCCGATGCGCTGGACGTGGTGATTAGCGAGACAGAATTGCCTGACTTAACCTGGCTGGCGCTCAAAGCGGGTGGCGGCCCGTCAAACAGTGTGTCTGGCGTCGGCTGGGGCCAGTCTCGCGACTCTTCGTGCGCCACGGGTGGGGCTGCAGGCTCTTCTACGCGTGCGGTGACAGGGGTGGGGGGAGTGGTTTGCGCAACCTTCTCCGCTTCCGCCGCTTGCTTCTGCTCCAACCGCTTCTTCTCGGCCTGCTTCTTCGCAAGCCGTTTCCTCTGGGTAGCGAGAACCTGTTCCCGCTCGCGCGCCTTCTGTGCTTTCCGGGCGCCGTTAGTGAAAGGGCCCAATTTTGCGCGCAGTAGGTTTGCCTCCCGCCGCGTCAAATCGATCACATAGCTGGTGCCGTCCAGTTGGAACGACAATGCCGTTCCCTCCGCCTCAAGCACTCGTTCGCCTGAAAGGTCGCTGATCAGCCATCGGGTTATCGTCTTCGCCATTGTTTCCTCCACAATGAGAGCGGGGCCACTAGGAGCCCCAAGGGGAACCCCAGGCTTGCCGGAGGGCACAAGAGTGACCCAGCGGCATAAATGAGGTCTCGCCACAAACAATAGCAGACACGGGTGAGCACGCAACACTATCCGCAGGAAACATGAAGAGTTTTCTCGAAATGTTCGACGGGGAGCGCCTAACCGTCTCCGTGGAACGAATCGAACTGTCCCGTGCGCAACGCGTAGTCGTACATGACGATCCCGCTGCACGCTCCCACGTTCAAGGAGCGGACACTCCCCAACTGAGGCAGATATACACACGCGCTTGCATGAGCCAACACAGTGTTCGACACCCCAATGGCTTCCTGCCCGAAGACAACAGCCAATGGAGTCCCACGCTCCCACTCGAACTCATGGAGGGGAGTGGCTCCCTCAATATTGTCAACCGCCACGATCGGTACACCACTGGCGCGTAGTCCGGCGTAGAAAGCGTCAGCATCCTGCGCGTACTCGATGTGGGAATAGTGTTGGGTTCCCACGGCACCCCGCTTGTCCCAACCGCGCCGCCCCACAATCGTGACCTTGCCCGCGTTGAACGCGTTCGCATTGCGCACGAGCGTGGCGATATTGAAATCATGAGCGAAATTCTCCGCCACCACATGAAGAGGAGTGGCCCGAGCCTGCAAGTCTGCCCGAATCGCGTCGTTATCCCAAAACTTGTAGTGGTCGATCACGTTGCGCGTGTCAACGCCGCGCTGTCCCACGATCTCGTTCGGGTAGTCCGGGTTAACCCACATACTGACTATAGTATCACTATAAGCAAGCGGCGGTCAATCCCGGGAACCGCGATGGAGCTGCTGGATACGAGTGCGATATTCCCAGAACACTGTCCGGGAGGGGTGTGGGGTGGTCCGTACAGTGTTTTCGGGATTCCTCGGCGCTCCGGGTTGCCCACAAGATCTGAAACACGCTCATCGCCGATAGAGCGGGCATGCTATCGAACGCGAAGATTGAACAAACGCCCCCTCGAGAAGCGGCGCCTCTAGCCCAGCGGCCCCTCGCCTCGGCAACCCCGACCCCCCACTGGTTCTCCGGGCTAACCGAGATGGTCGACGCGATTAGTGCCGAACGCGTCGCCCTCACTCTCACAATGGAACTTGCTGCTCACGAGCCCGCAATGGACGACAGTCAAGGCGGCTACCTCTGCTCGGAATGCGCTGGCTCCCCGCTGTTCCCCTGTCCTCGCTTCCTATCCCTCACCCAAACAATGGGTATCCCCACAAGCACATCACGCGAGCTACTCGCGTGGGCGGCAGCGAACAACGTGCAACTCCCGCCAGTCCTCACAGAATGCTTCGACTAACGCGCAGCGTCGACAAAGAACTGCCCCCACTCGGCAGCAATCCCGAAAACACTGTACAGGCCACCCCCAGACCCCTCCCGGACAGTGTTCTGGGAATGTGGGAATAGACCAGTGCTGTTTGACTCACTAACCCAAACTTTCCCGCAAATTCTCTTAAGAAAGTTTGGGAAAACAGTTGACTCAATATCTATCGACATGATAAATTTGAAAATAGTTGGTGTGTGAACAAGAAACATGCCGATAGAGGAATCGCTCAACCAGTTTGGGCAATAGGACCGGACGGAAAGGAACGTGGGATAATGAGAACTTTCGCATTCTCCACCCCATGCTCGTATGAGACCCATACGGGTAGTTCCGTCACGCCCGCCATGAGTGACCGCGAAGCCCAGCATAGTCTCTTGCCGAACCTCAAATGGTTTGACAATGGCTTTGGGAAGCCGTCACCCATCATGGGGGAGGTCCGCCTCTGACTCACACACTGTGAGCCCAGAAATCGCGAGAGCGGTGGAGGGTCGGACCCCAACCATTTGGGAACCCCGACCAACTCCACCGCTCTTTTCGTTTAACAGGGTTATCACCCTAGAGAACAAAGGGCATAGCGGACCAACCCCAACCCAACAACTTGATAGTGGTCACACTCCAGAGGGGAAACCCCGTGTCGCGTGTTGCGCGACGACACTATGGGCCGATTGTATACCGATCCCACGAATGTATCCCTCAAAGAGATCCGGTGTGACCACACTCCACAGTGAACAAGCCAAGAACACCCAAAACTCCCGTAGCGCCCCCACGTGTGGGCCGGGCTCGCACATCGACGATGCGAACCCCAGCGGTTGGGAATCAAACGATAAGGCCCCAACGGGGCGCTACGGGCTCCCCGCGAGCCCACGTTTTGGCGCGCAACAAAGTGAGAGAAGATGTGGCCTGGGGAATATCGCCCCGGCAGAACAACTAGGGTTGCCCCAGGCCCACTCTTCTCCCACAAACTCCTCGTGGTCCAACAGGAGAAGACACTCGCCTACGAAGCGAGCAGATCGAGGTTCGAGTCCTCGCGAGGAGACTGTGGCCGTAGCTCAATGGTAGAGCGTTTGGTTGTGGTCCAAATGATTCGGGTTCAACTCCCGGCGGTCACCCCACGACTCGTGGCGCAACTGGTTAGCGCAACTCCCTGATACGGAGTAGGTTCCTCGTTCAAATCGAGGCGAGTCGACAAACCAACCCCCTCCCAACACCCTAACTAAGAGGCACGGGTTTGGGGTTGGTCAGGTCCCACTGGGGACCCATGGTGACCCGTCACACCACGAGCCCGCGCTCGAAACTCTATGACGGGTTCACGGGATGTAGGAAAGCTTGGTAATCCGTCTGGTTTGGGGCCAGAAGATCGCACGTTCGAATCGTGTCATCCCGACAAAGGGTAGCCAGACAGCGCATCTGGCCCCAGGGGAACCGAAGGTGTCCCCGTTGCCCGAGTGATGGAACCGGCAGACATGTCCGATTCAAAGTCGGATGCCGCGAGGCGTGTGGGTTCGACTCCCAGCTTGGGCACTGGATAACAGAGGGCCACTTGGCCACTTGCGGGGACATTCCCCAGCGATGTATACTGGTGCCATAACAGGATAAGGGATATGCCCGGGTGACCCAACTGGCAGAGGTTATTGGCTTAAAACCGATTTGTTGTGGGTTCGAGTCCCACCCCGGGTACCGATTGAGAGTGAAAAGTTGTCGTAGGGGGACACCTTGGTGAACCACGGTTCTCCGCTCACCCCCTTGGCCCACGCTAATATTTGAACGAGACCTCACACTTTGGAGAGTTGGCAGAGTCTGGCTGAATGCACCTGTCTTGAAAACAGGAGTGGGTTTATCGCCCATCGGGGGTTCAAATCCCTCACTCTCCGCGCCGACTGTCAGTCCCATTTGGTCTGGCATTCTGGGAGTAGCGGCCATGGTGGCCACGCTGGCTGTAACCCAGTCGCTCATAGAGCATCGGTGGTTCGATTCCATCCTACTCCACGCCCGAGTAGCCCAATTGGCAAGAGGCGCCAGATTTAGGCTCTGGATAGTGCAGGTTCAACTCCTGTCTCGGGTACTCAGCAGCTTCCCGGTACCAGCGTTGCAGCGTGGGAAGCAGCCCAGAGCATATCGGCTGCGAGGAGATATGCTCCCAGCGGGAATGGTGTAGCGGAAACATCGACGTCTCCAAAACGTCGGCCCCAGGTTCGACTCCTGGTTCCCGTGCTCCCCCTTGGAGAGCCCAGCCGACTGGCGACGGCAGTTGTTTCGAAAACAGCCTGCGGGTCTTCAAGCCCGCGTGTGGGTTCGACTCCCACGCTCTCCGCTCACGCGCCATTAGCTCAGTTGGATTGAGAGCATCCGGCTTCTAACCGGAAGGTCGAGAGTTCGAGTCTCTCATGGCGCACAACACTGGGGAGAGACCCTGGTGCAAACAACACGTCCCGTTGGTCTAGCTTGGTGAAGACGCCACCCCCTCAAGGTGGAGATCGCCGGTTCGAGCCCGGCACGGGATACTCGCCCGCATGGGCAACCACCGGTCGAATAGCTCAGACGGTAGAGCGCACGGTTGAAGCCCGTGATGCACTGGTTCGATTCCAGTTTCGACCACGCCCCAATCGTCTAACAGTCAGGACGCCGCTCTTTCAAGGCGGTAGCGCGGGTGCGATTCCCGCTTGGGGTACACAACGCTTCGCTCGTCCAACTGGCAGGACACCGCTTTCGTAACGCGGCAATGTGGGTTCGAGCCCCTCGCGAAGCTCGCACGCGAGAGTGAAAAGTTCCCGATGATTAGGGTCTCCTCTTGCTTTCACCATAAGAACCGGGTATAGTAGGGGTGAATAGCGCGCCCAAGGGGGCGCTCTTCCCGATTGGTGTACTGGCAGCACGGCAGACTTTGAATCTGTAGGACCTTGATCGATACAAGGATCGGGAGCGGAGCGAGAGAGGATAGATTGGAATAAGACTCCTTGATGCCTCTCTCGCTCCCCGGCAGCCGGAAGTAGCACAGGTTGGCAATCCGTCCGGGAGCGGAAGTTCCGTACGGACGAATCATGTCATCTCGACCGGCCTCGCTTGGGGCTCTGGTGTTGTAGCGCAGTTGGTTAGCGCACCGCCCTGTCACGGCGGAGGTCGCGGGTTCGAGCCCCGTCAACATCGCGTAGGCGGAACGTCTCCCCAGTGTGGCGGGCGTTCCGCTTGGTTCTCCACTACGATCCGCGCCGATAGGGGAACTAACGTGACAGTGAGGGAGCCCCTGGTGTTCCTGGTTTGTCACTCAACGCGGGACGCTTACTGCAGGGTTGGAGGTAGTCCTCCCGCCGGTCTCATAACCCGGTTCCATCATCGAATGGCAGGTGCGATTCCTGGCTCTGCAACCATGCCCCACGCGTGGGGCGACTCCCTCGTAGCTCAGAGGCAGAGCAGCGCACTCTTAATGCGCGGGTCGAGATTTCGAAATTCTCCGAGGGGACCCATGGGGAACACTGTGCGAACAGTGTTCCCCACTCGCGAGCGTGGTCTAATGGCTAAGACCTCTCCTTGCCGAGGAGACGATTCGGGTTCGACTCCCGACGCTCGCTCTCACCCGCATCTCCCACACGGGGAGTTTCGGGGAACCGATAGTGAAACCGATTGGAGGGTGGTCAACTGTTAGCAAATAACCTTGAACAAGCGGGGAAACCCGCCGATAAACTAGTAATGGAACGTTTACGTGTGACGAGAGCCGCAGGCCAGGCTGGAGTGCACCCCAAAACGTTGCGAGCGTGGGCCGATAGTGATCGAGTCCCCCCAAGCAGACTCGATAGGGAACGCCGATCCCATCGCAGCGGCCTAAGCGTTCTCACGGGGAACACTCCAATGGTGCCCGGACAGGAGACGAGCCTGAAATCGCAGGAGGCAGAGTTGCGGGGGACACCAACCGGCCCCATCGCGCTCGTAGCGTGGGATCGCGCGAGCGGGTTGGACGAGAAACGCCCCGAAAATCCTCGCCCTCTCGAAGCAGCGGATCGTGGAGAGTACACCGTGTTGCGGGGCGCGCATGAGGACCGGTTGGCACGTTTTGGTGGTTCTTGGATCCGCCACCAACTCGCCCAACACGGGGTTACGGTAGAGGTCCCACACCCCACTCCGAGTGTGGACGCTCGGAGTGGGGTGCTCGCTGCTTTCACCGCTGGTCGACTATGCGGGAAGCGGTCCCGTGAAGCGAAACAACGCCTCCACTATGAGGTGTCGAATGGCGAAGAATAATGACCTGATTATTGCGACCGCCCCCTGTATCGCGCGCGCGGGGGTAACCCAAGACGGGGAACCCCTCCCCGCACAGGAACTCGCCCAACGCGTTGGGTGGCTTGCGGACCTCACGACCCGTGTTGCGGAACTGATCGTGAAAGAGCGGTGGAACCCGTTAGACCTCACTCAACTCGCGTCGAATCTCGATCACGAGGGTAACCCGCTCCCCTCGAAAGCGTATGTCGCACTCCAACGGTTGGGTTGGAACTCGAAACTCGATTCCGATAGTGACCTCTACATTCCGGACCGCGTTAATCGTGCTGCGCTCGAACACGCGGGGCGGCTCCTCAAAAACGCGGTGCACCGCGCGGCCGTTACGCAAGCGATCTTGGACTCCTGGCCCGCTAAACCATTCAAACGCACTCCCGCTGAATGGGACGCGCTCCACGAAGCAGAAAAGACTCTCGGAGTCGAGCTACAACGCGCGGAGGTCACGAACCGCACACGTGCGGTCAACACGTTCCTCGAACAGCATGGGCGACTCCCCACCCACATCACAGAGTTGGAAGCCTCGCCCCGGGTCGCGCGGGAAGTGCTCCTCGCGGCCGCAGACAAGCAACTTGTCGTCGTCACGCGGCCCACCCCAGGTGAAGCGCTCCTAAACGTGAAACTCCCGCTCGTCGCGAACCCTTCGAAACGAGCGGATTGGGAACGCGTCTGGATCCCCCTCACCGTAGGCGCTCACGTCCCCATAAACGCGGATATTAGAACGCCCACCCTCCGGGTTAAGACTCTCGCGAGAGGGAAACTCGAGGTTCGCGTCGACTTGCCGTGGAGCATCCCGAAACCCGATCTCCTCGCCCAAACGGGAAAAAACATGCCCGGACACCACCGTGCGATCGGGGCCGATTGGGGCGTGAACACGTTATGGACCGCCACCACCGCGTGGGTGGAAGACCCGCACGCGAAACAGTGTGTGGTACGAACTGATGGCCGCCCCTACTCATACGGCGGTGAGGGCATCGCTCTCAAGATTCACCGACTCCGCTTGGAAACCGAAGCACTCACGGAACGGATCCAACATTTGGAACGCTTGCGTGACGGTTGTGATAGCGTGCCGCCGCTCGACGTGATCGCGAAAATCAGTATGTTGGTCGAGGCGCGCACAAGCGTCTCCCAACGCCGCACCCAGTTAGGTAAAGCGCTCGCGTGGAGCGCTGCAACCTGGCTCGTGGATCTTGCTGTGCACACGGGCGCGACAGCGATCTTCGTGGAAGACCTGCGCACGATGGAAGCACGCGGGTGCGGTAAGAAGCAGAACGTGCGATGTAGCAACCAGGTCCGGGGTGTTGCCCTGAAAGCGCTGTACCACCAAGCAGCGAAACACGGGTTGATGGTGGTGACGGTCCCCGCTAGGGACACGAGCCGCTTATGTCCGCGTTGTTTAACCCCCGTGCGCCACGTGGTCGCGAGCGACTCGTGGGTATCGGGTCACGCGTGGACACGCTGCCGGGGGTGCGGATATTCAGCGGACCGGGATCATGCTGCGGCGGAACGCATCGTGTCACGCGGGCTCGCCGCACAACACCATATCCGATACAACCGGAAGCAAGGGTCCCATCGAATCCTGCGGAGTGTGAACGTGGTCGTGCGGGTCACCCGCACTCGACGACGCTCTACTCGTGCAAGCGTGGTCCAATCTCCCGCGAGACGATACGCGTCTCGCCCACAATCTCCCCAATTGGGGAAGTCAGGTGGTTTGCGCTCGACGCTCGCCACACCCGCCACGTCCTCGAATCCTCGAGGGTTAGTTCAGCGTCCGGCGGGACCCAGCCCGAGCTTGGTAGCGCCCTCGGCTACCGGGCAGGTTGGGGTTACGTTACCGAAGGTTAGGGTGAGGCTCGCCGTGTTGCGGCGAGGTCAAGCACGAGGGTTCCACCCACTCTCGTACCCAACGCACGTCCCACGTGCGAGGGTATCGTGGGCTACCCCTCTCTCCCCACTAACCTAAGATAACTGAGACGCTCTCATGTCAGTGCAGTTCAACGATATTCAGCATCTGTTCGACAACATCGCCCACGGTGGGGAGAACCTCATCGTGTGCGTGGAACACGAGCGGGTCATCCCCTGTCGCAAGTGCTTGTATCGCGAGCCAGCTTCCACACCCTATTCTGATGACCCGGACACGGTGAAACGGATTGTCCGGCAAGCATATTTCGCTTGACCAAAGATGGGGGAAGGGGGGTGGCTCGCACAGTCGCTTTGGTGGATTGTCCGAGCGGTGAGGAAGCGGTCTGCAAAACCGTTTAGGTGGGTTCGACTCCCACATCCACCTCCAAAGGAGAAGTAGAAAGGCAAACATTATGAACAATAATACACACAAAGGGAAGCAACAAACATTTCTCGCCCGGTTCACAACACTCGCCGAACAATGAACCCACCTGTTCGACGAGAACGCGAATCCAAACGAAATAAAGGCGCAGAAACTCCCGCAAAAACATTACGGTATCGCTCGCGAAGGTTGGGGCTGCGTGAAACCCGCTCGGGAGCGATTTGTCGGTTTAGCAGAAACATACGTTTCCGACCCGCGTTTCGCAGCAACGTTCGGTAGAGTTGAGAACGTTGAATATGTACGGAGCTGTCCAACAGTTTACGCGAACCGTTGGCTATAACGAGTTTCGCGGCAGACCCTTAGGGTCTGCTTATAGGGTGTGCCGCAAAACATCTAAAACAAACGATCTATTTCAAGAACAGTTGAAGCCCAGTAACTATAGATAGTAGCCTCGCGGGTGTAGCTCAATGGTAGAGCACACGCCTTCCAAGCCTGTGATACCGGTTCGATCCCGGTCACCCGCTCTCACGTGAATCCTTCCGACTTGTCGGCATGCCGTTTCGTTTCAAGTGTTTCCTGACAGCGTTATCGCTTACGCCAAGGCTTTTCGCCACTTCGGTTACAGGGCTTTCTTTCAGCTCTGAAAGTAGCTCGTCAAGTTCGGGCCAAATGATATTCTTTGCCCTTGGTTTACTGTTGTGCTCGGTAAGAAAGCATTGCGAACAGAGTCGAGCGCGAATGGAAACAGTGGTCCCACAGTGTAGGCAGAGTGGTTGGACGCGATCCGTTTTCTTACCGGCATATGTGTTAGTTTGCGTATGACAGTTTGGGCAGATAAAACGAAGATTTGAAAGAAGATTGTTAGTGCGATCGCCGTCTATATGGTCAAGCTGGAGAGAGAGTGGTAGTCCATTCCAGGAGTTTTCAAGCCCGCAAACCTTACACTCGTTTTCGATCCCCATAGCAAGCATGCGCTTCTTAGTGTCAGCATTGTGCCTTAGAACGTTTTCTACAAACCATTCTTCATTAGAGGTGGGATTCCTCGTTTTAGGGTGAATATAACCTTTAGGCCTCCCACCCTTGGGTAGAGTGATACCGAACTTTTCAGCGGCTTGCACGGCTCTCCTGGCTTGCGCGCCCGAAATGGATAGTCCCAAGTATCGTAGAACGCCGGAGATTGAGGTGGAGTTTTCGGCAGCCTCACGTAACTTCTGTGGGTCGGTTATCGGGGTTGCCATATTGAATATATCGGCGAAGCATGAAGTTGCCAGATTGCTTTTGGAGAGTTCTCCATCTCGAACCTGCCCTGATTACTGGCAGATGACGCCAGTTCGATTCTGGTCGCCCGCTCTCCCCGGTACTCCCCTTTTGGGAAGCCGAAACACGAGGGGAGCCGATGGGTTCCCCACAAGCATCGTTAGCTCAATTTGGCAGAGCGCCTCGTTTACACCGAGATTGTTGGGGGTTCAAGTCCCTCACGATGCACCAAGAGCACGTGCCAGTGATGGTGCGCTCTTTTGGAGCGGTCGCATAGTCTGGCCGAGTGCACCGCCTTGCTAAGGTGGAGGAGGGGTTCACCCTCCCGTGGGTTCAAATCCCACCCGCTCCGCGCTTTCACATTCTGGTTGAGTGGCACCAAACCGGGCGGGTTCCCCCGTGACCGCGGACCACCGTGGCGTCCCCAACTCGAAATGCCACCACTCCATATCGTCAGGGGCAAACCCCGCCTTGTGCAGGGTAGAGCGGAGGATCCCGCGTAGACGGCCCACGAGCGTGTCCACCTCGCTGAAAGCATAGGGGTTC
>CXWK01098892.1_pt1 | contig 35531 bp, 34 predicted proteins | sample 590851 | NCBI WGS metagenome assembly CXWK01 (sample SAMEA3498364, study PRJEB10139) | wastewater metagenome | biome: wastewater treatment plant; material: activated sludge | place: Denmark | collected 2014-08-01
GGGACCGCCAGCGGGAACAGCGAAACGACGATGGCGAAGAACACCAGCGGATTGGCCAGTTCGGCCGGGCGGCGGAACAGCAGACGGGCCTCGCGGGCGACCAACAGGCCGAAAACACTCATACGGCCCATTTCCCCAGATCAATGTCGCGATAAGCGGTCGGCAGGCGGCTCAGCGTGTGGTGAGTAGTCAAGACCACCATGCCACCGCGCTCGCAGTGGCCGGCCAAGTGTTCTTCGAGCTGCGCCACGCCTTGCTTGTCGAGGGCGGTGAACGGCTCGTCGAGGATCCACAGCGGCGGGCTGTCCAGATACAGCCGCGCCAATGCCACGCGGCGCTGTTGACCCGCAGACAGCGTGTGGCAAGGAACATCCTCGAAACCGCGCAGCCCGACAGCCGCCAGGGCCTGCCAGATCGCCTCATGGGACGCCGGTTGATGCAGGGCGCACAGCCAGCTGAGGTTCTCTTGCGGGGTCAGTAAGTCCTTGATGCCGGCGGCATGGCCGATCCACAAAAGATTGCGCGCAAGCTCCGCGCGTTGCTCGCTCAACGGTTGACCGTTGAGCAGCACTTGACCCGCGGTCGGGTGCATCAGGCCGGATAACAGGCGCAACAGGCTGGTCTTGCCACTGCCGTTGGGGCCACTGATTTGTACCATTTCGCCATTGGCCATTCTCAAATCGAGATTTTCGAAGAGCAGCCGAAGGTCTCGCTCACAGGCAAGGGCAACGGTTTGCAGGTCAGGACTGGTCAAGGGATCACGAGCCTCCGGGAGGCTATTGGCTTGAAACAGCTTGGAGTGTTATCGCCCTTAGCCGCTCTATAAAAGCATCGAAGGTCGGGACAGAAAGCTCTGGTAGATTGGATAGCCAATGGATGGCTGCGGTGATTTGGTGCGAGTCCGCTTTGACTCGCAATTCCGCTGTTTGCAAGGCGTCCAATGTCCCACGCTCGCAGAGGTGAACAATGAGCTCGGCTAGATCCACCCCGTTAAAAAAACGGACGCCTTGGGGGTGCTGATCGGTAATTACAATGTTTCTCGTCTGGATGAACCCATCCTCTACAACCGGCATAGCCGTAATCAGACCGCTGCTACATTTGCTTGCTAAAAAAGGTTTCCACTGCTCCCAAGTGCTCCTCGCATTCCAGAATCCGTGCTCAGCCCATTCAAGCTCACTTTGGTAATAGGACACTCCAGCTTTTGCACGCTGAGCGAATGTCAGCGCAGCACGATCCTCGTAGTAACGGATCGCTAAACGCTCTTGAGCGGGGTCGTTCAGTATCGTATTGATCACCGGCGCCGCCGCGAACGCCCCGGATATTGCTTCATAGATACCATGACCTGAAAGCGGATCATTGCTATAGGCAGCATCTCCAACACGCAGAGCAAATGGGCTTATCAGGCCACCGCGAAGCACCGCTTGCGCGCCGCGAACGACCGTGTCGCTGCAGGCGACGAGATTGCCCAACTCTCTGGGAATGGCGACTAGTTTGGAGTAGAAATAGTCATGCCTGATATTAAGGTCACCGCTCCTTAACAAGGCGCATGAATCGACAATAAACTGCACACTGCACTTACCGTCCAGATCTGCAGTGCTCCACGCCCAACCATCCTCGAACGATTCTGCAACTGTTCGTCTGGCTCCGCACTTACCACCGAAGAAGTGGCGAGTGAGCGCCACGCTCAAAGGTCCAGACAGAATATTTTGTGTCACCTTGGGTGTCGATTTGCCTCGTGCGTCGACAAGATAATCGGCGAAGAAGGTCATCGGACTGTGGTCGGGACGTCTGGTATAAATTCGATTTTCACCATCAGCGCGGTCGAAGCCCGCTATCGTTACGTCATGAAAGTCGACACCTGCCTCTTCCAGATCGTCAATCAGAGCGCTGTCGAACAGACTGCGCTCAATCACATGCTCTGCATTAGCGATCTGAAACTCCCCTCCCCAGGCCGAAGCGCGCTGCCACAAGGGTCCCATAGTTTCAAGAGCATACATACAACCTGCGCGATGCAATCCCTCCGCAACCCGAGGAGATGCCCCTTCGAGAAGCGGATCCCGGCGGCGACGACCGAGGACTTGTACTGCGAAATTCATACGATTTAGCAACAATGCCGAGACCACCGCTGCAGGTCCGGCACCAAGCACGGTGATCCGTTTCATCTTAAAACCTCACTTGTCCCTTAGGAACCAACAACATTCCTAAGAGCATCAATATAAAACCGCCCCATACGAGCGATACCAACGGATAGTGCCGAACCACAACCAAAGTCTGATTCTCTGCTCCAACAGTGCCGGCCGAATCCATTAGCTTAGGAGAAGCTGGTACCCAGACTTGCATATCACTTGCCCAACTCCGCACGATGAACGGGTGTAGCAGATAACCCCGGTCTCCAGCATGTCTGGCATATCGATAATCAAGAAGCTCACAGAGTTGTCTCACCGGTCCCTGATAGCCCGGAGGTAAGCTACGTGCATCTTGAAAGAGCGCTCGGCCAGCTAGCACCACTCCGTTTTGTCTAATTTCCACATTCGCCACTGCTTTGTAGCCAGAAAAGTTAGTGGCGTTGCTCTCGGGTGAAACACGCAGTTCCATGCCTTGGCCAACCGTGTGCCACTGCGAGGGGTCATCGGTCGGCGGCACAAGCACAGGTACGTAACTATTGAGCACCGTTGCCGCCAGCCCGCCCACTAACGCAAAAACCGCTCCACCATGGATGAGGGCCAAACTGCCGGTGTAGCGAAGTGCCCCAACTCTTCGGCTGCGCCAAACGCTGGTGACGCACCACAATAGACTGGACAGCAGCAAGAACACTCCAGCAACTAATGCAGCATCTATCAGATGGATTACTGACACGATGGTTTGGGACAGAACACCGCTACCTTCATAAGTGTATGACAGGTAACCACCGCGATATCCCACCAGCGCAACTGCGAACGTTGCGATCAATGTAAAGGTGCGAGAGAGGTTCCTTCCAACAGTTTTGCATATGAACACATGACTCCCAGTCAAGCCTAACGTGAGGATGATTGGTAGCAGGAAGGAGCCTAGGGTATGGCCATCGACATCCCAGCGCGCGAAGGCCTGACGCAGAGAACTCATTTCGGCAGAGCTGGCCCAATTGCTCAGCGTCTCAAAGAAGGGTCTCAAGCTATCAGGCTTTAATGCACCCGCTGCGGCGTAGAAATGAGCCTGTGCGAGGCCGAAGATGGCGAAGAGTGCTGCGAACACGAAGCCATACACAGATAGCCAAATTTCAAACGCCGTACGCCGCTTAGCTTGTGTTCGGGCCTTTTGATCAATGACATTACGAATCACTAATCCAAGTGCGAGGAGGACCAATAGAACGGCCAGAAAGAGATGGCTCATCCAAGAAGTCGTACCAATATACCGGTGCGAACTTGCCAGAACTTCGGAGCGCGTTATGGCCATCGCCAAACAAGCTGAGGCGGCAGCGACAAGGCTGAGAACTGGCAAAGCCTGTGCGAATGAGCCGTCAACCTTCCAAGTGCGGACTCCATGCAGAACGGCTCCCAAGAGCGCCCAAAGAATAAAGGCAGACGTCTGGACTGGGTCCCAGTGCCAGAGTTGACCGAAGGTGAAATCTTCCAAAGCCCAGATCATGCCGAAGCCGATACCGGCCGTGAGCACCAGCCATGCTCGGCGCCCATAGAGAGTCGCTGAGGCGCGAAAGCTCCCGCAGCCGTTAATCAACGCTTGGATCGCACTGGGCGCTGAAGCCAGCGCCCAAGCATAGGCACCGAGTATCAATGGTGCGTGGAGCGCCATCCAAAACGTCTGCAGATGGGCGTTCATGCCTTGGCTGCTCTGGGATGCCTGCCATTCGACAGGTGTAGGGGTGAAAGGGCCAAGCATGGCGGTGGTAAGTATGTACCAGGCCGGAATCAACGGAGAGAAGCGTCCCTCGACACTGTCGGCGTCAGCAAACCGGAGGGCGGCGGGCATGCATAACGTAGCCAGCAACAGAATGGTGCCCTCATCGCCTCCCCATACATTGGCGAGCTTTAGATAAAAAGGTAATCCTTCACTGCTATAAAGCCAGACATAGCGAATTTCAAACCTATCTAAGCCCAACGCTAAGGCAAGTGCGATGCACTCACCTATCAAAACGCCAGTAGCCAGGTTAAGAAGATTCTTACGCCACTTGTAGAGGAAAGTGCTGGCAAAGGTAAGGGTGCCGGTAATCCAGAGCAGAGGGTTTCCTATATCGAAGTTTGCGTGCAACGCTGCCACAGTCAGGACAATGACGGCGCTAACCCATACCCAACGAGGCGAACCTGCAACCTGCAAAATGCTCATGTGCGACGTTGCTCTGCGCCAATGTAAGACGCGCTACTGCGTAGAAAATTAGGAAGCCTGTGCAGTGGGATGTTTTCTGCCCCCATTAGTTGAGCGGCCATTCCGGTTACTCGTGCGCAAGCCAGACTGGCCCCCCCTCCTTGCTCGGGGTCTCTGGGGTCAAGCATCGAACACGCACCGAATTCCGCATGCTTTTGGTTAAGCCATGAAATCTGCTCTACGCCACAACGCACATCTCCAGTCACCGAAAGACAACTCGACCACCCCGCAGGAAAAACAACTCCCCCCGTGGATGGCGCAGAAGCAATTAACAGCACGCCTCGTGCCTTCGCGTATTCACAGGCATAGAGGAGTTCATCCGACGGTGACCTGATGCCGAAGCTCATGTTAATAAGCTGCGCTCCACTTACGACTAACCAGTCGATAGCGCTTACGATCCGACTAATTGGTGCATGCCTAGTCGTGTGGAAAACCTGGGCAATATGAAGTTCAGCCCTATTGCAATGACGCAGGATCATCCGCGCCAGTTGGTCCCCGTGGCCCACTGCATCCGGCTGGGCGGGGTCAGCCCCAGGCAATTCATCAAATCGATTTGATTCGGCAACATGAGGGAACAGCGCCTCTGATACACCGCTATCGATAATGCCGACACGTGGGTTCACTGCGCGCCCTCCAACTTTTGGACATTCAGATCGATCACAACATCGAAATGTTCGCGGAGCGAAGGACGATGGCTAATAAACACACGCGTCTTACCGACAAACAACGTGTCGATTTTTTGATGAATTCGCTCTTCTAGGCCTCTGTCGATACCACTCGTGCTCTCATCTAGGACAAGGATGGTGGGATTCATCAGCACAGCTCGCGCGAGCGCAACACGCTGACGCTGTCCGCCAGACAACGCTGTTCCCCGCTGCCCTATTGAGGTCCTGATGCCTTCAGGAAACTGTTCGATGAGATCATCCAGCCCTGCCAGGCTGGCGGCCTCCAATACTTCGTCATCAGATGCGTTGGGGCGACCGTAGCGAATGTTTTCCATGAGGTTTTTGCTGAATAGTTGAACATCTTGAGAAACCACGACCACCGAACGCCGAAGCCCTCGAATATCGTGTCGTCGAAGATCTAACCCGTCGATTAAGATTTGTCCGGAGTTAGGATCAAAGTGTCGCTGTAGCAAATCCGCGAGAGTTGATTTTCCTACACCGGAGTCTCCACGAATTGCCACTCTGCTTCCGGGCGGAATATGAAAATTGAGATTATTTAGAAGATTTTCCTGCGCTTTGGGATAGTTGAAATACACATTTCTAAACAGGATTTCCCCTCTACTACGGACAACATAGACCGTGTGTGGCGCGGGCTCCGAAACCGCCGGCTCTTGTTGTGCAAGCTCTTGGACCCGACTCAAACAAACTTTGGCTCTCTGATAACCGACATACAGCCCGAGAAGTGACTGCAAGGGACCGCTTGCTTTTTGCATATAGGTGACGAAAGCAATGAGTATCCCAAGTGTCATAGTGTGTTCATTAATGACCCTGTTGCCTCCGACCCAAAATACCGCTGCCACCGACAAGGAAAACACTACGCTAGGAAACGAGCCGGCCAGATAACTATATATCTGTAGTGACAGCGTCTGAGCACGCAGTTCTTTGTGTAAGATCACAAGACAGTCCTTTTCCTGGTCCTGGCCATTGAACATTTGCACGCATTTTGAGGACGAGAGAATCTCAACAATGAACGAAGCGATATTGGCAGCGCTTTCGCGGGTACGCTTGGTCAGTCGCTCAAGAGCTGGCCTGATCAACTTCAGGAAGCTGCCATTAATAACCAGCACAGCAAGCATCAACAGGGTAAGTTCGGTACTCATCCAGGCCAACATGACCATTGACCCTATCAGCATGACGCTGTTATTGATTACACTTAAAATCGCATCCACCGCGAACCGCTGAAGTTCCGCGATATCACCGTCAAGACGTTGTAAAATATCGCCTTGCCGGGTCGTGGAGTAGAAGGCCGGCGACAACTTCAACAAATGAGAGAAGAGAGCTTCTCTTATCGAATGCAGTACTTTTGCTGAAGTGCCTACATATATATAACGAGTGACGCCCCCCAAAAAAGCAGACAAAAGAGCCATCGCAATGATAGCCACAACTACTGAATAAACGACACCTAGCTGTCCTTTCATGATGCCGTCATCAATCAGACGCTGAGTTAAGTAGGGTTGCGCGAGGCCAGCAGCGGCTGCCGTCAGCGATAGTGCGAGAACCAGCGACAGAGCTGCCCTATGAGGCTTAACAAACCCCAATAACCAGTACCACATAGATGAGTTAGATTCTTTCTGTAGTGGGAGCGCGCCTTTAGGCACGCTCCCAGGCACTTGACGGCGAAACATCGAGGCCATGATTTGCGACTAACGCTGTACGATACGGAGTGATGTCAGAACCTGATCTCCACCGCCGGGGATTTTTATTTTCCCTTTGAGATCCAGGGTCTGCGAATCATATACAGCAATATCGTCAATGGTGCCGCCGATGTACAACTCTTTACCGTCACTGGAAACGTTCACGTTGTAATACGTGTGGTCCAGATCAATACGTTTGATTAATTTCCCGGTGTCGACGTCCGTTTTGGTTAGCTGCGTGTAAACCGTGTACGCCTCATTACGGCGAACAGGATTGATCACAGTCGAAAACAGGACGATTTTCGCGTCTTCAAATTCAGAGAAACGAACTTTATCGTGGATCATGTCCAGTGACCAGATACCCGCTCGCTGGGTGATAGACTTATCTTTGTTCTGATAATTTATGTAATACGGAGTTGCAAACTCACTGGCCTGTTCAAACTGCGGCCAAATCGCCAACGTATCTGGCTCGCCAAACTTGCTACGTTTCCAACTGCGCCATGGATGCTGACCTATCTGCTCGCCCGTTTTAGGGTCAAGTACCAGCATGTCCCAGCTGAACGCATAGAGCCGCTTGTAGTCCGGCGAGTACATGAGCGAAGTGACCCTGCGCGGTGATTTCAGCTTTCTTACAGGTTGGGCTGAAAGCCCACTTGCAGTATCGAAGATGGCGATAAATGGATCATTGATTTTGTATTCGCCCGGCAACAGTTCAGTCTGTGTGACATAGACAGCCAGCTCTTTTCCGTCTGGACTTACATCGATGGCATAAGGAGCTTTGCCCCGCACGCCTCCACTGGAGAGATCAGCACGAAAGACTTCCTTACCGCTTTCCAAGTCAATGCCCGAAACGCTTTCCCAGCGATTATGGATCACATAGACAGTTTTCCCATCCTTCGAAACAGCCAAGGCGCCAGGACTGTTACCCATTGAAGTATTGGGAATTTTGAATGTATTAATAACTTCTCGCTGTTCTGCGTCGGCTACTATGATCAAATTTGGACGCGCTGCTGTAACCAGATAATCCTTGGCCAAAGATAATTGACTGTAGAAACCAAGACCAAGAGCAATCGTCGCCGCATACAGGACAGAACGACATGGAAGTTGCTTGTTTTTGTTCATATGACTTCCTATTAACCCATCACGTGGATTGTGAATAGTGACATCTAGTTATTTTGGGAAGACGGCTTGAAGATTAGTCCAATCTTGTGGCGCGGAATCATTACTCACGCTCCACTCTGTGTAGGTGTTCAAGCTGTCAGGTACTTGTGCTGGCCACCAGCAAGGATCTGAACAACCATACAAGTCGGCTTCCATTGGCTGACAAAGTCCCGCCACACCGAGGAACGGATCGACCTCCCAACCCGGGTCGAAGGTCGTAGCACAGCCTGCCACTGCAGACATGGCCAAGACTTCTTCTGTCTCACCTTTCGCGACGGCCACTTCAACTTGATGAGCCTTCTGATTCATGGGTTTCATATGATTCATAATTGGACACTCCTAGTGCTGAGGTGCTTCCGAAAGAAGCTTGGGTTTTTCTCGATAATTTCGGTATAAACACCAATACCAAAATCGACCCACTCACGCATCAGATCGCAATAGTGATAGGTTGGTGAAAGAGGATCGCCAAAATGTGCATATGATTCGTGGTAGCACCCCCCAGCACATAAATTGCGAATCCGACAAGTTGAACATCCTTTGTTAGAGCGGTCGGTTGCTGCTTCTAAAAACTTACCAAGTTTCTCCTTTTCAATGCCATCATCGACATTGCCGAATTTAGGCATATCGGAGCCTGTAAAGCGGTGACAGAGATTCAAGTCACCATTGTTATCAACTGCCAATAGCCCAACACCAGCACCGCACGGCAAAGCTTTCTTACGCCCCTCGTAAAGATCGCTCATCAATTGATGCATGTTTGAGAAGCCATTGTTGCGGCCCGCCAGGGCCTCATCCCGATACGCGCGACCAAGCACCATCATGCTGTCGAAGACTTCTCGGAGCTCTTGGCTGCTTAAGTTAAAAACCGTAACCGGCCCCGAAGTGGCAGGGGCGACCCCCACTTCCGCGAATCCCAAGTCATTCTTCAAATGCTCATGAATACCAACGACATCTGTATGACCGGCAGTTAACGTTACTCGTACTCCGACAGGCTTGGATCGGTATCGGCTGAGAAGCATCCGCGCCTTCGCCGCCACTACCTGATACGTTCCCTGGCCACCCACTGTAATTCGACGCCGGTCATGGACGGCTTGTGGGCCGTCCATACTGATTGATATCCCAAATCTATGACTGTCTAGGTAGTCAACCACCTGCTCATTCAATAACGTGGCATTCGTGGTCATAGAGAAGTCAGCTTTTATCCCCATATCGGCGCAACGCTTCTCGGTATACTCAACGACTTCCTTAATCAGTTTCAAATTCGTCAGCGGCTCACCTCCGAAGAAGATGACATTGAGTTGCTCACGCGAGCCACCTTGCTCCAACAAAAGCTCAATACTTTTCCTGGCTGTATCAAAGTTCATTTTCTGACCCTTCGACGGAATAGCCAGATCTTCTTTGTAACAGTACGTACAACTCAAATTACAACCAGTATTTACGTTAAGGATAATTGTACTCAACGGAAATTCTCGGATTTCCACCTTCATTCCAGCATCCGGCTTTGCGGGCTCATCGCCTAGAATGGAAAGTTCTTGGAAGCTACCGATGGTTTCTACAATTTGATCCGGTGATATGACTCCCCCAAACCTTTCTCGTAAATCCTCAAACGTAACTTTTTCGTGATCTTTCAGGTAATCGATTAACGCTACTCCAACATCATCCAGCTGAAACAACCCGCTAGAGGGAATATGAAACAGCATCCGCCGCCCGTCGACTGCCACATCGTGAAAACTGTAGCGATTTACATAAAACATATTGGTTATAGACATCACTGCGTCTCCAACTTGTTAACGGACGGGTGGATCATTCCAACGCTGGACTGTCACAATCAACGGCTTGGATGCTTTAACTACGCGCCCCGCATCATCAACGCTTGCTGTAACTTCAAGCTCGCCAGCGTTATTGGTGGAGTACTTACGTTTTGGATTTGGACCTGCATCGCCTGGAATAAATAAACCACCTGACCCCAAGTTCCCTGCGAACTCAAGATCTTTCATTTCCTCAGCACCCGGATTGAGATTGGCTACAGTCCATTTCGCTGGCACATAATCTAGCCGCAAATCATCGTCAGTTCCTTTTTTGCCATCTGGACCTGCAGCGTAAGCAACAGCTTCGAATTGCACCGGAACTTTCGGTCTCGAGCCTCCTCCGTCTCCAACACGCGCCATAGCTGAGTCCGGCTCGATGCTGACATAGTCGATCTTGTTGTAGACCGCGATCCCTCGCTCAGCTGTGACATCGCCAACATCTACTCGTCGAATGCCATCTTTCGCGCCAACATCTGCAATAACCTCTACAACAACCTTGTCAGAGGATTCTTCAACTACATGCGTCACGGTCAGGCCCTGACCCAGGTTAACCTTGCCACTCAAGCCGGCACCATAGATGGTCACTTTCTTAGTCGAACCGGCCTTGATGGCCTTTGGCTCGACCGCAAGGACCTGAGCAGTGGCACTTCCATCGATCCGCGCCGCCTTGAATTGTCCCCCGATGGAATCCACACCTACTTCATGCCAGCGTCCGCTTAAGGACTTTCCATCCTTGGAAAGCTGGAAGACTTGAGCAACCTGCAGTTCGCCCTGCTTGATATTGGCGCGCCACTCGTAGCCTGTGTAGACAATCGCCTTACCGTTGCCCTTCTCGGTTTTGCCGTTGGCATAGTTGATTTCCATATCCAACGTGTAGTGATCATTCTCCCCAGTGATAGTCGCAACACCTTCGTATGAACCCCAACCTGGACGATGCCCCACTACACGCCATTTGCCGGCAGCGCTCGATTTCGCTTCAGCAGCCCATTTGCTCCAGACATCCGACTGATACGAATATAGATTGCCAAGAGTTTTTGGCATTTCTTGCGAAGCGATTTGCCACCAATCGCGATCACGACCGCCTTGTTGGATTTCAATTGTTGGGTACTGGCCGACATGGAAGTTAGCGAGCTTTTTCCAGTCCTCTGGCGTCCTGCGCTGCAAAGCAATCCGCGCGTATGAGTGGCAACGTGCGCACGTCTCGGAGACTTTTTTGTCATCCGGATCTTCGATCCGAGTGAAATCCCGCTCGAGGATATAACGACGCTTCTGAGTTTCTTCCGGAGCTAGCCCGTGTGTATCAGCTAGATACTTCACGAGTGTCTGCCTCTCGTCGGCTTCCAAACGGACACCATGCGCAGCGATCATTCGACCTATCGTCATGTCCCAACCTTCAGGAGTCCGACGGGACTGGTCTATACGGTTCAGACCGCCTTCTACAGGTAGGTGACACGCCGCACATTTACTTGACAAAAGCGCTTTAGCGTCGGCGGAGGATTCAGCGTGAACAACCACAGGCATGAGTGCCAGTGAGATAGCAAGCGCAATGGGTTGCAGAGTTACGGCTAATGCACATTTATCGCGCATTGTTGGCTCCCTAGTTTTTTGTTTATGGGGTAGCACGTACTGACATTTAAAGTCAGCTAAGTTTTCACGGTACTTTAAGGTACGTTTGGACAGGTATCAAAAAACGGCAAGAGGTTGATGAGTTACTATCCAGGTTCAACAAAGTAGTTCGAAGCCATATATCCTCTAACCACTTTAATTTCGGGGAAACCGCTACAGAGCGCTACATCTAAAGCCTCTAGACTCGCACCAACCTCACTCAATACTTTAATGATCCGATTCAACCCCTTGTCGTCCGACGGATAGTTTGGCGATTCTTTTTCCATACGCCCCTCACTTATAGAGTTTTGATACAACTGGCTATCAGTAGACATTTAAGCCTCCGAGTCCAAAAGCCAAAGCCAACGCGGTGGCTGTAATCACTGCAACGAGGCTTGCAAGAAAGAAAACGCTAAAGCATAGAGTTGAATGGATCTTATTGTTCATGACTTGCACTTCCCAGATGCGATCTCTAGCGCACCTCTGCCGACTTAGAAGAAACCAAGTGGATTGATGTCGTAGCTCACCAGCAGGTTTTTGGTCTGTTGATAATGGTCGAGCATCATCTTGTGGTTCTCCCGGCCGACGCCGGACTTCTTGTAGCCACCAAACGCCGCATGCGCCGGGTACAGGTGGTAGCAGTTGGTCCACACGCGCCCGGCCTTGATTGCCCGGCCCATGCGGTAGGCGCGGTTGATGTCTCGGGTCCAGAGACCGGCACCGAGGCCGAACTCGCTGTCGTTGGCAATCGCCAGCGCTTCGGCTTCGTCCTTGAAGGTGGTGACGCCCACCACTGGCCCGAAGATCTCTTCCTGGAACACGCGCATTTTGTTGTGGCCCTTGAGCAGCGTCGGCTGGATGTAGTAGCCGCTGGACAGGTCGCCTTCCAGGCGCTCGGCCGCGCCGCCGGTGAGCAGTTCGGCGCCCTCCTCCTGGGCGATGGTCAGGTACGAGAGGATCTTGTCGTATTGCTGTTCGGATGCCTGTGCGCCGACCATGGTCTCGGTGTCCAGCGGGTTACCGCGCTTGATCTTGACGATCTTCTTCATGACTTCGGCCATGAAGGGTTCGTAGATCGACTCCTGCACCAATGCCCGGGACGGACAGGTGCACACTTCACCCTGGTTGAAGAACGCCAGTACCAGGCCCTCAGCGGCTTTTTCGATGAACGCAGGCTCGGCGTTCATGATGTCTTCGAAGAAGATGTTCGGCGACTTGCCGCCCAGTTCGACGGTGCTCGGAATGATGTTCTCGGCGGCGCAATGCATGATGTGCGCACCCACCGGGGTCGAGCCGGTGAAGGCGATCTTGGCGATGCGCTTGCTGGTGGCCAGGGCCTCGCCGGCTTCGCGGCCGAAGCCCTGGACGATGTTCAGCACGCCTGCCGGCAGCAAGTCGGCGATCAACTCGGCGAAGACCATGATCGACAGCGGGGTTTGCTCGGCCGGTTTGAGCACGATGCAGTTACCGGCGGCCAGCGCTGGCGCGAGTTTCCAGGCGGCCATCAGCAACGGGAAGTTCCACGGAATGATCTGCCCGACCACGCCCAGGGGTTCGTGGAAGTGATAGGCCGTGGTCAGCTCGTTGATCTCGGCAGCGCCGCCTTCCTGGGCACGGATGCAACCGGCGAAGTAACGGAAATGGTCGGCCGCCAGTGGCACGTCGGCGTTGAGGGTTTCGCGCACCGCCTTGCCGTTGTCCCAGGTTTCGGTGACGGCGAGGATTTCCAGGTTCTGCTCGATACGGTCGGCGATTTTTAATAACACCAGCGAGCGGTCTTGGGCCGAAGTCTTGCCCCAGGCATCAGCGGCGACATGGGCGGCGTCGAGGGCCTTGTCGATGTCCGCGGCGCTGGAGCGCGGGAATTCGGCGATCACTTCACCGTTGACCGGCGAGGTATTGGTGAAGTACTCGCCATTAACCGGCGCGACGAATTTGCCGCCGATGAAATTGCCGTAGCGAGGTTTGAAAGAAACGACGGAGCCGGGTGTTCCGGGTCGTGCATAGATCATATAAACACCTCATTCGTGCCGGAATGCCGTTGAGCGGCAAATTATTGTTAGTAGGAACGAGCTCATCAGGTTTCATCGCAAGGACAGTCATCAGACCGTACCTATAGAGCCAAATGCCTGCATACCACGCGATCCGGCTATAACTGTACCTGCCAGGGACCAATAGCGTTATCAAGGAACGGCAAGCCCGCTCAACCGACTATCAGAAATCGGCAAGATCTGATCAATACCTCAGCGCAGCGCTTGCGCGCCTGGATTCGATACCAAATACTGATTTCCAAGGCGCGGGCAAAGGAAAATTTCGCCTCTGTGGAATTGGAAGGACCGCGATGGCTCGCGGAGGGAAAAATGGATTGACCGGGATGAAACTGAGCCACTCGTGGTTGGTGAGGCCGTAAATGAACATCTATAGCAGCACCCCAAAAACAAAAAATATCAAACTTACAGACTCGGTTCGATCGGCAGAAATTATTCATCTAGTCACGCGCGATGTCTTTCAACAGGCTGATGCACTGTCGAAGTGGCAGCAAGACTATGTACAAATAAGCGCCGGACAGTTTTCCGGATCGCTCACAGAAATTTCATTAGGCCCCATTCAAATATTTAGGGAGGCTATGAATAAATCGGTTGATCAGCACGGGCGCCCTTGGGAAAACAGCTTTGCTGTCGGTGTACCGTTAGTGGTTGAAGGTGAAGGATTTTGGTGTGGTGATCGCTTAGAGAAAAACTCTATTTTCTTCCTCAAACCTAATTCAGAACTTAAATTTAAGACTCCAATAAACTCCGACATTTGTGTCGCGGTTATTGACTCAAGCGCACTCCAACAGTATGCAGAGGAAATAGAAGAGATCTGCATAGGTCACATCTTGCAACTCAATGGAGCCTCAGAAGTACCTGAATTGATCTGCAACAGCTTTCGCCATACCTTCCTGAAAGTTATCAACGGCATAAACTCAAACCCTAACGCACTTGCTTGCCCCTCGACTCGTTTAACGTTACTGGACGACGTAATGAGCAGTTTTTTCAGTGGCTTCATTTCGCTCAATAAATTACCTAAAGTAACTCATGCACAACTCGTCCATCGACATATCGTCGAAAAAGCTCGCGAATACATTCTTTCACGTAAGAGCGAACCGCCCTCCGTGCTGGAAATATGTGAAGAATTACGTATAAGTCGTAGGACTTTGCACTACGGCTTCATTAAGGTCTTAGGTATAAACCCGGTTACTTTTCTGCGTTATCTTCGCTTGAATGGTGCTCGCCGTGAGTTGCTAACCGCTGACCCTACGTTATCAATGGTAAGCGACATTGCAGCACGCTGGGGCTTCTGGCACATGGGAATGTTCTCGACCTATTATAAAGAGCTTTTTGGCGAGTTGCCTTCGTGTACACTTCGGATGAACAAATAGCCGATTAATGTCTGCGCCCATCGGTTTGCCACGATACAAGGCCACGCCATACGTCAGACGTTTGCCACAGTAAGTTCTTGGCCGAATGACCACGGATCGTTTACGCAAGCCCCTTACCCGCGAAACCCATCGCGAATGTCACTTCACGCGCACACTTTAGCTCGGCGCTTCTGAAGCGTAATTCATTTTTGAGTACCTGATACCTTAGATCCGCTTAGGCAAGCCCCTCGCGCAAAGTGATCTTCGAAATATACAGTAGGGCTGGCCAGTCTTCGAACGCCGGGTTGCAAGATGACTGACTACCCGATATCGCCACCCCAGCTGGCTGCAGCCCACCTAATCTCCCCTGGTTTTTACTAGCGTATTCAAACACCCTTGCCAGACTATCCTGTTAACCCGAGACAGCAATATCAAAGGACAATGCACAATCGATCATTCAAATAATATTTTCGGCACCAACCACAGATTGCGTACGGCCACACATCCCCGGAGAGCTCATGGCGAACATCCTAGACAAAGGAACCACATCAATCGCACTGGTGCATGAGGCCCTTCACAGCGCCAGGCAACGAGACATAGATCTGGCACCTGTGTTAGCGATTGCAGACATCGACCCTCAATTGCTTGATGCCCCAAGAGCTAGAGTTTCGGCCGCTTCATTTGCTCGGTTGTGGGTAGAGCTGGCAGATTTGCTGGATGACGAGTTTTTCGGCATCGATAGTCATCCGATGCGTCGAGGCAGCTTCAAACTGATGTGTCACGCACTTCTCGATTGCTCAACCTTGGGTCAGGCTTTACCTCGGATGCTCTCGTTCTTGCGGTTGGTACTCGATGACACTCATGGCGAACTACACGTCAAGGAAGATCAGGCGTATATCGTCCTGCGGGATCAGGGAGTCTTGCGACGACTCTTTGCTTACGGCACCTGGTTTATCCTAGTACATGGCCTGTCATGCTGGCTGGTAAACCAACGCATCCCATTACGTGCGCTCAGTTTCCGCCCCCCTAAGCCTGTCGATGAAAGCGACTATCGAATGCGTTTTTGTGAAGACATTCAATATGACGCACCCATGACTGAAGCCCGTTTCGACAAAAAATTCCTGGACATGACAATTGCACAGACGCCTGCCAGTCTCAGCGTATTTTTGAAAGAGTCCCCAGCGAGTCTTTTGGTCAAATACCGCAATGACGACAGTATCAGTGCGCAGATAAGACGACGTTTGCGAGGGTTGAGCCCTGATCAGTGGCCAGAAAGAGACGAGCTGGCACTTTTGCTATGCATGTCCAACTCGACCTTGCAGCGCCGGCTGCAGGCAGAAGGTACACATTACCAAAACCTCAAAGATGATTTACGTCGTGATTTGGCCATTGACCTGCTTTCGCGCGGTGATCTAACAGTTACCGAAGTCGCGGCAGAAACCGGCTTTCAGGAAACCAGCGCTTTTCACCGCGCGTTCAAAAAATGGACGGGAGTCAACCCAGGTGCCTATCGGCGCAACCATCCAGACAAGTAATGCTGCACTACCAGAACGACGCAAAGCTCCCCTTCCCCCGCTCCATAGGCGCTGGCCAGGAACCCGTTTTCCTAGTAACCGCGCGCAGTCTTAAAACATGCCCAAATAGCTCACATAAGTTGGTGCCGCCAGGCATGGGCTGCCCCAAATTGCCTGCCTAGAATCGCCAACAAGCAGCTGTCCTCCGCTAAATAAACGGTAAGAGGTAGACGACATCACGCTGACGTTTCGGCGCCAGTCTTGACGTACGCAAGCAAGTGCACTTCACAAACAAAAATAAAATAGAAGGAGACACGATATGCAACCAGTGAACGTCTATACGCTCGCAGGCGAGTCAAAATTCAACAGCTTTCATCGGCTGATTCTTTTCTGGTGCGTGCTGATATTGGTCATCGATGGCTACGACCTTGCCGTTGTAGGGGCAGCATTGCCCGCCATCATGCAAGACATGGGTATTGACCCCACCAGCGCAGGAATCATGGCCGGTTCGGCCCTGTTGGGAACCATGCTAGGCGCGATTTTTCTGGGGACGTTAGCCGACCGTATCGGGCGCCCCAAAATGATCGCCATCTGCGTCGCCTTGTTTAGCCTGTTCACCGCGGCGGCGGGGCTCACCAGCGACCCGATCAGCTTCAGCATCGCCCGCTTCATCGCTGGGCTGGGAATCGGCGGCGTCCTACCGATCGTGACCGCACAAATGGGTGAGTTTTCGCCGGCGAAGCTTCGTACCCGGCTTGTGACCTTAGTGTTTGCGGGCTACTCCGTGGGCGGCATTCTGGTCGCAGTCACCGGCAAGCAACTGATTGAAAGTCACGGTTGGCAGTCGGTCTTTTACGTCGCCGGCCTCCCTGTGCTGTTGATCCCGCTGATCTTGAAAACCATGCCGGAGTCCATGGCGTTCTTGCTCAAACAAGGACGCCAGCAGGAACTGTCCACCCTCATCAAAAGGATCAGCCCCTCTTATCCAATGGACGGCCAGACGGTGCTGGCCGGGAATCCCGCCGAGAACGACGCCTCGCTCGGCACCCCTATAAAAGGGCTGTTCAGCGAAGGCCGTGGCTTCAGTACTGTGATGATCTGGGCGGCCTTCATGACCGGCCTGTTCATGGTCTACGCGCTCAATTCGTGGTTGACCAAACTGATGGCAATGTCAGGCCATAGCCTGGGTTCTGCACTCAACTTCGTCATCGTTTTTAACGTAGGTGCGATTGTCGGTGCGATCGGAGGCGGATGGCTCAGCGACAAGTTCAACATCAAATATGTCCTGGTTTCATTCTACGTGATAGGTGCGGTGGCGCTGACAGCGATGGGCTTTACACGCTCGACTGAGTTGTTGTTCGTGGTCGTCTTCATTGTCGGCGCCTCCACCCTCGGCACTCAATTGATTGCCTATGCCTATGCCGGCGACTTTTACCCAACCTCAATCCGTTCGACAGGTGTGGGCTTTGCGTCTGGAGTCGGCCGCATCGGCGCAATTATCGCTCCGGTACTTATTGGCTGGCTCGTCTCGCTGGCCTTGCCACTCGAACAGAACTTCATGGTGATCGCACTCGCGGGCCTCATGGGTGCCTTGGCGGTCACATTTGTAAACCAGGCACGGGCGGACTCCACCCAGGTCAGCAAAGCGCCAGCGTTGTCCCGCTGACCGAGTGTCTGCAGTGCAGATCTCCTTGTCCATCTGACTCAATATCAGCTGAAGGATGTGTACCTTGAATCGCTTGTCACTACCGCCGCTGTCAGCGCAAGAACTGAAGCGCACCGTCGACTGGGCAATCGCCTCACGCCGCAGTGTCAGGGCCTTCCTGCCGACTGCCGTATCGCGTGAAGAAATCGAAGCGATTCTGGATGTCGCTCGTTTCAGCGCCTCGGGCGTCAACATGCAACCGTGGCGCGTTCACGTCGTCACCGGCGAAGTGAAGGAACGTTTGTCGATGGCGATCGCCGCCATCGACAACGATCCGCAGCTCAATAGCAATATGCAAGACCCTTACGAATACTACCCCCGCGAGTGGGTCACGCCCTACGTTGATCGCAGGCGCAAAGTGGGTTGGGATCTCTACGGGCTGCTGGGGATTGCCAAGGGCGACAAGCAACGCATGCACCAGCAGCACGGACGCAACTATCGGTTTTTCGATGCCCCGGTAGGTCTGCTGTTTACCCTCGACAAAGTACTTGAGCAGGGCAGCCTGCTGGATTACGGCATGTTCCTGCAAAGCGTGATGGTGGCCGCCCGCGGTAGAGGCTTGCACACCTGCCCGCAGGCCGCCTTTCTCAAATATCACAAAGTCATCTCAGAGGTGCTGAGCATTCCGGCCGAACAAATGCTGGTGTGTGGCATGAGCCTTGGCTACGCCGATCCCGCGTCCATTGAAAATACGCTGGTCACGGCCCGGGAGCCGGTCAGCGCATTCGCCGTTTTTCATCATAATAATAAGGAGACCTGTCCATGACCTACACACGCGGACTCGATCAGAGCCCGGCAAACCATGTCCCGCTGACGCCCCTCGGCTTTTTGGATAGAGCCGCCTTGGTTCACCCTGAACGTATCGCCATCCTCCATGGGGAGCTACAGCGGACTTGGGCGCAAACTCGCGACCGCTGCTACCAGCTCGCTTCGGCGCTGGTGGGAAGAGGCATCCACCCAGGTGATACCGTTTCGATCCTATCGCCCAACACGCCGGCAATGGTCGAAGCACATTTCGGCATTCCGTTATCGGGCGCCATCCTCAACACGATTAACCATCGCTTGGACGCCGACGGCATCGCGTTTATTTTGCATCACAGCGAATGTAAGTTGCTGCTGGTCGACTGCGAATACATGGCGGTCGCCACTGCGGCACTTGAGCGACTCGAGTGCCGCCCAGAATTGATCAACGTTCGCGACCATCTCGCCGCTGTGTGTGCCAACTCGCAGGTACTCGACTACGAAGCACTGCTCGCCGAGGGCGACACGGAATTCGAAGGGATATGGCCGAGCACTGAGTGGCAACCGATTGCCCTCAACTACACATCGGGTACCACAGGAGACCCGAAAGGTGTGGTGGTCAGTCACCGTGGCACCTACTTGATGAGCCTGTTGCAGATGACCAACTGGTCGCTCCCTCAGGCGCCCAGATATCTGTGGACGCTGCCTATGTTCCACGCCAATGGCTGGTGCTTCACATGGGCGATCACCGCTGCGGCTGGTACCCATGTGTGCCTGCGCAAGGTATCGGCAGAATCGGTATTCGATGCGATTGCCCAGCACCAGGTTGATCATTTCTGCGCGGCCCCCACCGTGATGGCCATGATCGCCAATGCATCCAATACCCGCGCCCTACCCCACCCGGTTCGCGTATTGACGGCAGGTTCCCCGCCACCTGCAACTGTACTGGACGCGGTGGTATCCATGGGGTTCCAGGTTGACCATGTGTATGGCATTACTGAAGTAGCGGGCACGCCCATTAGCTGCGTCTGGCAGGACGAATGGGATGCCCTCCCCGACCGAGAGAAAGCGAAAATGCGTGTTCGACAAGGTGCACGCGCTGCAGCATTCGAAGGCTTGATGGTCGCTGATGCGCAATCGCTACAACCCGTCCCCCATGATGGCCAGACCACCGGTGAACTGCTGCTGCGAGGCAATACCGTGATGATGGGGTACCTGAAAAACCCGACAGCCACGCAACAGGCATTCGAGGGCGGCTGGTTTCATACTGGTGACGTTGCGGTGGTTCATGCAGATGGCTACATGCAGATCACCGACCGCTGCAAAGACATCATCATTTCTGGTGGTGAAAACATATCTTCGGTAGAAATCGAAGACATCCTCCATAGTCATACGGCGGTACTTCATGCCGCCGTGGTCGCTCAGCCAGACGATAAATGGGGCGAAGTGCCCTGCGCTTTTATCGAACTGAAAAGCGGAGCCATCTCCCCGACGGAAGCCGAACTCATCGCTTATTGCCAGGCACGCCTGGCCCGCTACAAGTGCCCAAGTCGGGTGATCTTTATGGAACTTCCAAAAACGGCCACCGGAAAAATCCAGAAGTTTATTCTTCGCCAACAAGCGGGAAGTCGTGAAGCGATCATAAGTCTGGCTTCAAGCGGCTGATAACCCGTGACAAGATTTCACATTGCACAAATCTATCAACATGCGGAGCGCGGTCGCGTTACTCCCTCAGGGAGTTGCGCGCGCTGCAACACCAAAAACAACAACAAATGGTGCATTAGAGATGGCAAAAACATGTATGGCGTCGGTCTCGACAATCCTGTTCACTTGCGCGGCTCCCAACGCCTTTGCAGACTTTATCGGGGATACGCAAGCTAGCCTTGAATCGCGTAACTTCTACTACAACCGTGACTTTCGCAACGACGAAGCCAGCCAATCCAAACGTGATGAGTGGGCTCAGGGCTTTATCTTGAACGTACAGTCTGGCTTCACTGAGGGCGCGCTTGGGTTTGGCGTCGACGCGCTCGGTCTTCTGGGGGTAAAACTGGACTCCAGCCCAGACCGAACTGGCTCGGGTCTACTGGCCTTTGATTCACAGCGCAATGTAGATGACGAGTACAGCAAATTTATTCCAACCGCCAAAGCACGCCTACGCCGCAGTGAACTACGCATTGGTGGCCTCAACCCGGTACTCCCGCTGCTATCCAGCAATAACAGCCGCCTGCTCCCGCAAGTATTTCGCGGCGGTATGCTGGTATCAAAAGACTTGGAGTCTCTAAGCTTCAGCGCCTTGCGAGTTAACGCCGTGAAGCAGCGAAATTCGACGGACTTTGAGTCACTGACTGCTTTTGGGTACAAACCAGTCAAGGCCGATCACTACACCTATCTGGCCTTTGACTACAAAGTGATGCCACAACTTTCGCTCAGCTACCATGTGGCCGAGCTGGAAGACCTCTACCGCTCGAATTTTTTCGGTTTGAAGTTCGAACGTGTGCTGGGCGTCGGCTCGGTGATCTCCGACCTTCGATATTTTTCAGCCAGCGAAACCGGGGATGAGAGCTTGGGCGAAGTGGACAACCGCACACTCAGCACACTGCTCTCCTATCGTCAGAGCGGCCATACGTTCGGTGTTGGCTTCCAGAAAGCCTGGGGTGAAACATCGTTCGCCATGGTTAATGGTGCTGATACCTATCTATTTGGCGAGTCGTTGGTCAGTACTTTTACAGCACCCAACGAGCGTGTCTGGATAGCTCGCTATGATTTCGATTTCGCAGCCACCGGTTTGCCGGGGCTCATTGTGGGGCTGAAATATGTTAAAGGTGATGAGGTCGATCCTACACTTTTGAGATCGACCCAGGCTGCTAATCTGCGATCTCAAGGGCAAGATGGTAAAGAGTGGGAGCGCGTTACCGACATCACTTACACCATACAAAGCGGTCTGTTTAAGAACGTGTCAGCACAGTGGCGCAACTCCACGAATCGCTCCACTTACGCCGATAGCGCCAATGAAAATCGTCTGTTTTTTCGATACACGTTCAAATTCTGATGCGGTCGGTCGATGGCTGCACTTAGCGTCTGCGTGCGGTTGAGCCACGATATTTCGGAGTCGCTGTTAATGAGCTAGAACAGATGTGGCAGTGGATAAGTGCCACATCTATGACAAGGCGCAACTCGATGTATCAAACCAGCGTGCTTCTCCTCTTGAGCTCGCTGTTCAGTATGAAATCGTTCTCCGAATAATCTACGGGGCAATCGATTACATGCACGCCTGGCTCGCTGATGCAGCGTTCTAGAAGTGGCAGGAAATCTTCGGCACTTTCCACTCGGTACCCCTTGGCACCGTAGCTCCGTGCGTACATTACGAAGTCAGGATTGCCATAGTCCAAGCCGAAATCGGTAAAGCCCATGTTCGACTGTTTCCAGCGGATCATGCCGTACCCATCGTCGCGGAGAATGATGACCGTGAGATTCATCTTCAGGCGCACGGCGGTTTCCAGTTCCTGGCTGTTCATCATGAAGCCACCGTCACCGCACACTGCAACAACCGGCCGGTCTGGGTAGACCAAGTGCGCAGCCATCGCCGAAGGTAAACCCGCGCCCATGGTCGCCAAAGCGTTGTCCAGTAACACCGTGTTCGGTCTATGGGCCTTGTAGTTACGCGCAAACCATATCTTGTAGATACCATTGTCCAAAGCCACGATGCCCTCGGACGGCAGGGCACGACGCACGTCGGCGACAAAGCGTTGTGGATAGATCGGAAAGCGGTTGTCGTTCTCGCCCTCGATCACCTGAGCCTCGTTGGCTTCACGGATCGCCAGCAGCCGACTGAAATCCCAGTGCGACTGAGGCTGTAGAGCCTCCTCGATCTGCCAGACCGCATTGGCGATATCGCCCACCACTTCGATCTGAGGAAAATACACCGGATCAACTTCGGCCGAGCGGAAGTTGATGTGAATCACCTCAGTTCCGCCACGCACCATAAAAAACGGCGGTTTCTCGATAACGTCATGGCCGACATTGACGATCAGGTCCGCTGCCTCAACAGCACGGTGGACGAAGTCACCGGACGAAAGCGCAGCGTTACCGAGGAACCGCGGGTGACGCTCATCGACCACGCCTTTGCCCATTTGGGTGGTTACGAATGGAATACCAGTCTTGTCGATAAGCTGCTTAAGCACCTTGGCGGTCATCTTACGATTAGCACCAGCACCGATCACCAGAATCGGATTACGAGCAGCCTGGAGCTTTTCAACCGCAGCTTCAATCGCTTTATGCTCCGCCAGCGGACGACGGTGGAGGCTCGGAATAATTGGCGTGGTATCGGTTTGCTCGGCAGCGATGTCTTCCGGAAGTTCCAGATGCACAGCACCAGGTTTCTCTTCCTCAGCCAGACGAAAGGCTTCACGTACACGTGAGGGAATATTGTCGGCGGACGCAAGCTGATGAGTGTACTTGGTCAAAGGTTGCATCATGCCGACTACATCAAGGATCTGGAAGCGCCCCTGCTTAGACTTCTTTATGGGCTTCTGGCCGGTAATCATCAACATCGGCATGCCCCCCAAGAAGGCATAGGCACCTGCTGTGACCAGGTTGGTTGCCCCTGGCCCAAGGGTCGATAGGCTGACACCCGTCTTCCCAGTCAGACGACCGTAGGTGGCAGCCATGAAACCAGCCGACTGTTCGTGACGAGTCAGGATCAGTTTGATGTTGGAACGACGCAACGACTCCAGAAGATCTAGATTTTCCTCTCCCGGAATGCCAAACACGTATTCAACACCCTCGTTTTCCAGGCATTGCACGACGACATCTGCAGCCTTGGCCATTTATCCACCTCGATTTCCGTAAGCGCGTGATCGCGTTTGTACAATTTCTAATTGAATGCGCCGGCCTTTTGATATTCTCGACGCCAAGATAGCTGGCTAGTCGTTATGGGCCGACGCGGCATCAACATTTTTCGTTCTCGATACGAGAAGTGCTCTGAGACATATTGCACTTATCACAAGCTAACAAGATCTACCCCTCTCTAATGGTGATCTAGCCAGATTAAAATTTGATCTGTTTGCAAACATGCCCTTGACTAGACGCGCGCTCTTCAGGCACATGAGTTGGGTATGGCTTTGCGCGACTTTTCTTTAAACTTCCAACGATAGGCAACAACTAAAAACATAAACCAGAACGGCATCGCAAATAAAGCCTCCCTAGTGTCTGCTTCCAGCGCAAGCAATCCGAGTACAAACATGAGAAACGCTTGAGTGATAATCGCCAGAGGAATGCCCCCTCGGAACTTGAACTCAGATTTCTCGTGCAATTCGGGATTTTTCTTCCTGTATACCACGTAGGAAAGTGTAATCATCGACCAAGTGAAAAGAACGATGATTGCAGACACCGTTGAGACCAGAGTAAAAATAGTCATTACTTCTGGAATGACAAAAAGAAGTGCCAGCCCACCAAGGATAGTGACACCGGTAAACATGATAGCGTTAGCAGGCGTTCCTTGTTTTGTTGCGTGCCCAAGTGAAACAGGAGCATTCATTTTTTTGGACAAGCCAAAAAGCATCCGCGCTCCAGAGTAGATACCACTGTTTGCTGACGAAGCAGCTGACGTGATGACAACGAAGTTGATCATCCCGGCAGCAGCAGGAAACCCTGCGAGAAGAAACAGCTCAACAAATGGACTTTTATTCGCCGGTATCATCCCCCACGAAACCACGCTGATGATACAGGCCAGGGAAAGGACATAAAACAGAACAATCCGAACTGGAATTGTATTTATTGCTTTTTTCAATGTGCGTTCTGGGCTCTTGGCCTCAGCCGCAGTCGTTCCGATTAGCTCGGTTCCGGCGAAAGAGAATATGGCGATTTGAAAACCAGCGAAGAACCCACTAATGCCATGAGGAAGCATGCTGCCTCGTTCAATGAGATGAGACATTGAAGCGGTGACGCCGTTTGGTGAAGTATAAGAAATCGCAATCAATACAAACCCTGTAACAATTAACAGAACGATCGCAACAACCTTTATCAGACCAAACCAGAACTCAACCTCGCCAAACACCTTCACTGCAAGCATATTCAAGCCGACGAGCGTGAACAGTGTCAAAATTGCTGGTGCCCAAGTAGGGGCATCTGGATACCAATATTGAAAAAAACCAGCAACCATGACCATATCTGCAATTGCCGCCACGCACCAGCTTAGCCAATAAGACCAACCAAGCACGAAGCCGACTTCTGCTCCAAGGTACGTCGCGACAATATCTGCGAATGACTTAAAGCGAAGATCGGAAAGTAGCATCTCACCCATCGCTCGCATGACACAGAACACAAAAAAACCGATGATCGCATAAACAAGAATGATAGAGGTTCCAGAAAGTGCAATAACCTTTCCTGCCCCCATGAACAACCCAGTACCGATCGCTCCGCTAATAGATATCAGTTGAACGTGGCGATTTTCAAGCCGACGTTTTAATTCATTACCAACACCAGGCTCTTGCGTTGATTCATCGAGAACACAAGCCATAATAACCTCTTATTATTTTACCAGACAATAAAATGCCGTAGGCACAAATGCGAAACCAAACTGGAAACCCATATGCGCCGTTGTTAAAACCACATAGCCACTGGCATTCAACTATCAAAAGGGATATAGGGCTTTACTCCTACAATCGCCTTATGCGTAACGAAACTGAGAGCGTCTTCCTGAGCTCAATACTCAGCCAAAATGCCAGTTACAGAGAGCGTAAATCTTAGGTACCAAACCTCCAGCCCCTGAGACAAGTCTCCCCCTGCACAAGATCAAACGCCTTGGAAAACTACCAAACTGCAGAACCATCCAGCCTTGCTTACAACAAAAAAACATTGGATATCCAATGATAGGTAACTCATTGAAACTACCAGAGCCTTCCACTAAAAACCTTTAAGCGGTACACGCCTTATTTTTTGTTAGCGTAGATTGAGGTGTATTTTTCTGAAGAACTGCGTTCAAGAACGCGCCCATAAGTAAATCGAGATCATTTTGTGAGGCCATTGGATCCTCTGGATGCCATTGCACCCCAACAATCCAATTTTTTTTGTTTGCTTCGATAGCTTCTACGACGCCGTCGGCTGCTCGAGCAGTGACTGTTAGCCCTTCACCTACCCGCGAAACGGCCTGGTGATGGCCGGAACGGATCGTGATCTCACAATCCGAGTATATTGACTGCAGCCGCGAACCTAACGTAAGCGTGACGGGGTGAGAAACCATAACCGAGTTATCAACCGTACCACTATGGAGCCCTGCGCCAATATCTTGAATTAGCTCCCCACCAAACGCGATATTGATCAGCTGCATGCCTCTGCAGATCCCAAGGATTGGCAGATTGTCGGTACTTCCTTGTCGAATGAGGTCGAGCTCAAACTGGTCTGCTTTTGGGTTGATCGCATACATCGTTTCGACAATTGGGACTTGACCGTAGCACGCTGGGTCTGCGTCCCCACCTCCTAGAATCAACAGCCCGTCGGCTTGACGGAGCAGCTCTTCTGGTGGCGGATTCGCAGCAGAAGCATCCACAAAAATATACTCAGCTCCACCTCGATGGATCGATGAGAAGACTCCATCCGAAAGCTCGTGCAGCGTTTTTTTGAGCCATTCGCCTGCATCTGGAGGGGTCAACGATCCAACGACAAGAATTTTTGCCGAGGCTACTGAGAGGTTTCTATTGGTCGAACTGGCCATTTCAGGCATGATTTCCTCGTCAACTAGCTGAAAATACGGCCGCACCAGGCCGCGAAAGCATCACGAGATTAACATCTATAGTCTAGAGGTCAAATGAAATTTCTATCCCCTCTTCCTGGATCAGTTCGATCTGCTCCAGACCTCGTGGCGCTGCGCTTACGGGAAGCAATCTTCACGGGCGAGCTTCGCCCAGGGGATCAACTCCCTCCTGAGATCGACCTAGCGCGAGGATTTGGCATTGCCCTAATGACGGTACGTGTGGCTCTCAATGCACTTAAAGATATGGGGCTGCTCGCAACCGTTAGAGGCCGTAATGGTGGCACTTTCGTTACCAATGACGTAGGGGAACGCATTGCCGAAGCAGCGCGCCAGTCGCCTCTCACCAAAGTAGAGCTACGAGACCTGACAGATTGGCGACGAGCCATTTCGGGGGAGGCATGCTTTCTTACCGCAAGTCGAGCTTCTGCCGAAGACCGTGTAGCTATACAAACCGCAGGCGACAACTTTGACCAATTGCTGCCGAAATTTCCTGATGTGCGTTTTGCCGATGCAAGGCTCCATAGCCTAATAGCAGAGACTTCTAAATCAGAGAATCTACTACGTGGTGAAATAGAGATTCAGCGAATACTTACCGAAGTAATTCTCGCCATAGAAAAACCCCGAGGAAGTAAACATCTAACTAGTTTCAGCCACGACCCAATAATCAAAGCCATAGCGCAAGGTAATGGGAACGCCGCTAGAGAGGCCATGCTGAACCATGCTGAAGATACTTTTACCTGGGTTACACTGCTACTATAAATAGAATTAACAGCACATGAATACCATGAACAAATAAGCACATCAAAGCGCATCACTTTCCGTATTTAGAATCAAACTTCGAGCAAGGCCGCAACCACTAACAGAGTCAGTTTTTGATGGCGGCCGACCGGCAATTGAACCACCTTTCTAATAACGATGCGCTTTAAGAAATTACAAAATCCAACTGAATCAGACTCACACCAAAAGCCCCCCATCCAATTTAATGCTGGCCGAATTAACGGTGCGGCGCCGTGTAAGCACTCCTAACTTTGAATGCTATTTAGTAGGAGATACTTCGAAGGGCAAAACGTTAAATTCCAATCTACAAGTGTCGCAGAACACGTGGTGGCTAGAGCAGTGCAAGAGCTTTTTACTTCGCTGACAATATCGGATCAACATGAGCCGTATGGTGATGAGGCGCTCGGGGCCAATCGCTACATGCCGCTGCTTAGAGGTCATGTTCTGGATTGGGTTGAGCAATATGGACTTGGTGAAGATGTTCGATTTAAGACTCAGGATAACGAATAAATAGAATGTGCAGGGCGGTGAGCTTAACCGCTCCGGCACTGAAGCCCTCCCAAAAAAAGCGCGGGGAGTCGCCACTCGTGCTCCCTATAGTGACGGCAATCGTTTCAATTCCTCAGCCATTCGCTTTAGCAACATGCTCCTTTGGTCCAGGCTCACGCTGCCATCGTTGTGCTCAGTCATTGCCTCAGGGAGCTGACCTGACGACTGAGTGTCGCGGTAAGGAGACGGCGCCCTTTACCCTATACCTATCAATGGCTCAGGATCAGCGGCTTTTGGCCGTTCATGGTTAGTCAATGCGGTTAATCGATACTCTAGCTCAGACAGGGCTCGATCAGTCGGTCGACCCTTCGCTCTTCGAACTGCCCTTCCCGCATCTCGTTTGCATTGGGATAATGCCTCAACAGCTGGCGGGCCTGACGTCGAATGGATTCTGACAGCGCGGGGCCTTGCGCAAGCTCGACCAGCAGCTCTCGCGTCTGAATGAGCGCGGGCGTGTGCTCGCTCGGCATCGTCATGATGTCCCCCTACAGCCGCGCGAAGCCTGATGACTGCCAACCAAGGTCCCCACCGTCAATCGCCCCAAGCCTACACCGAAAACCAGATTGCACAGGGCTGCAATCGCCGGGATCAACCCGGTCTGTTCGTGAATCCTCCCTCGCCTCCTCGGCGTACCATCGATCGAGCCGCCGCGCACCAAAAACGCCATGAGGTTTGAGAATCTTGCTTTCTCATACCTGTTGAGTCGCTCACTTCAAGGTGTTTTGGCCATGTCCCCCCCGGCAACGCATGCTTAATCGCCGTCGCTGAGAAGTGCCGCTCGCTTAGGCCCGTTTGAAGATTAGGTGAAGCGCACGGGCTCCACTCAGGGTGTCGCTAAGTCGCTCAACTTCGGCGTCAGAACTATCGCATCGTCGATCACTTCAAGCGTCAGCACGTCACCGAGGCTCAGTCCAACACTGGCGAGTAGCTCAGTCGGTAACTCAATGATGACGTCGCCACTGCCATCCAGAGGATCTTGGCATTTCACTGTCCAGCGTTGGGCTTCGGTCATGATGTTACTCACACTTTTTGTCGTGGCGGGGACGGTTCATTATGCTCGCAGTGTCTTCGCAAGTTGAAGCGTGATGCTGACTGCTGAGCACGTCTACCTGCCGTTCACTGCGGGTTATGTTTGCTAAGCCGGGCGGGTCGAATCCGGGGCAAGAGGCTGGTTAGGTCGAATGCAACTGGGTGATCATGCCCATGCAATAACCCTGGTGTCATCGGGTCTGGAAAAGTGGCTCCAGCCAACGGCGAGTTCAGCTAGTCTTCCTGCTCCGGTTACTCAACGACGACACCCATGCCAGATAACTCTGAAACGAATATAGCCGCAGCAGATGCTCTCACGCTGCTCCTGCACAACCAGCACGCCATAGGTGCGGCCATTGAAGAGGTGACCAAGTGGCTCGCCGAGAATGGAGTGGGGAGTGTTGCCACTAACGCAATGGCGGCCATGGACACGCTGGACAAAAATGCTCAAGGCATCACAGACGCCATCATGCGACTGCGGCAGGCATAGGCATCATCTATAGCACTGCTAGCCACCCTTCACTAGCGTCCCGATGTAATCGGGGGGGAGTGGGAGATTACATTTCACTCGCCCCCCCCCATTTGCCTGTCCACTGACCAGCTGTTTGCATTCGACTTGACCAACAGGCACCGCAGCGACGACCGACAGATAGCGGCCGATTCTGTTGAAAAAGTCGCTTCTTCCACACTGCCGCATACTGACCGCTGAAAACGCCTTTTTTTGCGCGCTGCTACGCGAAATCTGAGCCCGGAATACTCTGCTCAATGTAAAGATTTCAGTCTCAAGCGCGTACTTTTCTACCGTGGAAACCATGGCCGACTTTTTCAACAGAATCGGCCAGGAATAGCCATCCAATACGTGTAGGACATCGGGAACGATTTATCGCTGACGATGTGACTTGAAGAGAACGTCCTTTACTCTGAGGAGCTGCTCAGCGTCCCGATCCAAAAGTACAGGGCGTTCATGAGGGCAGCGATCACCCCAAGCATCGCCGCTTTTGTGTTCAACATGGCGGCCGTGGTGGTGATCGCAATAACTTTCGTCTGATCGAGGTTTTGGATCTGGGCCACGTCTTCTTGCCATGCTGCAGAGATGTGCCAAAGCATCGCCGACAGGATCGTGATGATGATGCTGGAGACAACCATGAGCTTCTTCAGGCCAGATATGACCCATGGGTTATCCGCGCAGTAGTTGCGCACCAAACAGATGATGGCGCCAGCAATGTTGGCAGTGGTGCGGAACAGCTTGTACAGCTTCTTCATTCAAGAGCCTTATCAGTGGGTGCGGCGACCGATTTTCAGTCACCTACTTCACTATTCGGCACGTTCCTCGGTTTTATTTACTGCTTTTCTCAATTTTTTTCAGAAATCGCTTCGAGATCGACGTCAGCTATCGCAGATCAATGTCGTAGCTCGCCCTGCTTGGCCATCGAGATAAGGTGGAAAATGGGACATATCGATATATCAAGCAGACTGGCCGACTCTGGCCGAAAGCACCTTGTCGCGACCGGTTGAATCCACAGTCGAAAGCCGTCCTTCGGGATTGACTGCTTATGGCCGATTCTGTTGAAAACAGTCGGCCATGGTATGCGCAACAGAAAAACACGCGTCCGAGATTGAAATCTTTACTTTTGGCAGAGGCTTCCGGACTCGGATTTCACGTGGCAGCGTGCAAAAAAGACGTTTTCACCCGCCAATGAGCAGGCAGTTTGGGCAGACCGACTTTTTCAACAGAATAGGCCGTTTTCAGTCGGACGCGATAGGCGGAATACGGCCAGAAGGGGCCGAACCTACGTGAATCCCCCCTCTGGCAACGCTTTTAAGGTCAGTCACCTTTTTTGTGTTTATGTACTTCCAGATCGGGATGTTTGGGTTTGTTTTCTTCAGTAACACGACGGCGTTGGTCCTTTTTGCCGGTGGATTCAGCGATCGGTTTGGGGCCGGGTTTAATACTCATGTGTTCAACTCCTTCGATTGATAACAGGTCTGTAAGTAAAACCGTACGCATAGAAAGTGAAGCTACGGGGCGACCAACTCGGCAAGCTTGGCCGCGATATCTGCAAACGTATCTTCAGCAGTGCTCAGGCCGCTTCTCGAACCGAGTAGAGGGCTGACTTCTCGCAGCGATTCGTATGTGGTGTCGTGAATGATGGGAACCAGCAGATCCCTTGCGAGGAGCGCGGAAAGCTCTTTGTCAGCGATGCCTTCAGCTGCTAGGCGACGCAGCAAAGCAGGGGTCACCAGCACAATACCTACTCGAGACTTCGCCAATCCCTTATCAATTTCACGGAGTAAGGAAGAGCCTAGAAGGACATCTTTCTCGCTGAACCAAACGGAAACACCGAGCGACTCGAGTACATCATGCAACTCCTTCGCGGATCCTTTCCGGTCGTCCCAGGCATGACAAAGAAAGACGTCACGTAGATCAGGTACTGTCGCACGCCTCTCGACATTTTCGCGTACCGGCGTGAGCGTTCTTACCTCGGCGGAGGTGTAAGCCACAGAGGATCCGGGCTTCGACCAGCGCGGCTTTGCGCTGCTGGAAGAACCGCCGCTACTGCGACCACCCCCGCCATGAGACGGGGACGAATAGGATGGTGCGTAGGACGAGGATGAATACGATCGCGATCCGTACCCGCTATATCGGCTGCTACATGCGGGACACGCTGCCCTTGCGCTTGCCGAACGATGACCATGTACCGGTGCTGTACATCTAGACATGTAGTAAACCTTCCGTTTGTAGCTGCTCGCCCAAGAGATGATTAAGCAGCGGTTGTACCGAGCCATCAGCTTTTGAAAACACCGCAGCCCATCCTTATTGGCTCGAAATCAACCTGCACTTCAGATCGTGATTCCAATATGCTGGCACGAACAATAGCCCATAGCGCGAATTCTGCTACCAGGCGTAGCGTGAATGTTTGCTAGCGGCTTCCGATACAAATGCCTCCCTGGTCTAGAGCTATCTATCATAGCGGGTAGCTCTCGACCCAAGTTTCAGGTCTTTGACGTTCAACGGCCCCGCCATCGATGCCGTGGTTCAATCGACGAACGTCTCCTACGGGTCGTTCTCTGGCGGTCATCACTTTGGCATGTGCTGGTTAAGTCGAATGCAAACGGTTGTTCAGCTCAGAATGAAACGATGAAAGCTCATCCATCCGTATCCCGAACTCTCGAATTACTTGCGGTTGACATGAATGCGAATCTGGAGCGAATGCTTCCTCTGGATACGCGTCTTGACGCTCGCATCATTCGCGAGTCGATCAGATTGATGTTGACCTCAATACGCCGCTCTCGGCGGTGGACGAATAAATCAGGGCCACGAACCTTGCCTCGCATGCGCTGGGTTCCCAGACCCTAGATTCAAATTGTGGTTTTTGGTGTATTGTTAGGTGACTAACTACATAGAGAATTAACATGTCAAAGCTCGCAGAATTTCGTCAGCTCGAAAAGCACTTGGCTGAACAGCTCCAAGCTCTCGAAGCCCTGAAAGGTGATGTTGGCCTCAAGAAAGAAATCGAGTTCGAGACCAAACTTCGTGCACTGCTGGCCGAGTACGGCTACAGCCTGCCGAACGTGATCAACCTACTAGATCCGCAAGCGAGCCGTCGTGCTCCTGCCGTCGATTCTAAAGCTGGCACCCGTAAGCCACGCCAGGTGAAGGTTTACAGGAATCCTAAAACCGGCGAAGTCGTCGAAACCAAAGGCGGCAATCACAAAACGTTGAAAGAATGGAAAGCAGAACATGGCTCCGCGACCGTTGAGTCTTGGCTGACCAAGTGATTTTGGTTTGAGTACACAAGGGTCCTCCAAGGGCTCTTTTTTTCATCTCATTCAAGAGCGGCGGTTATGAAGCTTCGTCAGTTTGTCTGCCCGTGAAAGATCGTATCAGTGACGGGCAAAGCGACCCATACGGCGAGCTCCGTCATGGTCTCGCCGCACCGAGATGTTAAAAGCGAATGGCGGATATCAGCGATTCTGTTGAAAAGGTCGGTTCTTCCAGACTGCCCCCATACTGACCGCTGAAAACGTCTTTTTTGCGCGTCGCTACGCGAAATCTGAGCCCCGAATCCCAGGCTCAAAGTAAAGATCTCAATCTCAAGCGCGTACTTTTGTGTCGTGGAAACCATGGCCGACTTTTTCAACAGAATCGACCGATTTNNTCTGCCTCTCGCGATGGGTATAACCAACTCCAAGCTGACGGAGGCGAGAGGCAAAAATCGGCTGAAAGCGCTCGTCCGAAAGTGCAATGAACGTTTTACGCTGCCTTTCTGAAGGTAGGAGGAGAGCAATCGAATGAACAAAAGCGATTGCTGTAACCTACTTTTTTGAGTTGTTAACTTCACTGGCTTACAGATCATAAAAGTGGTTTACAGGCGTTTAAAACACTTGGTGAACGACCGAACTGGTTCACAACCAATACTGCGCCTACCATCTTCACCTAACCAAGCATGGCGGCTTACGGCTTGCCAATCGGCGAAGCAATGCCGCCCATATCGCCCTCTAGGTATCAGTCACGACACTAGACCTCAGCCCCTCCCAACTGGACGAACGTATTGGCCGTCGGAGCGATCAACGAGCCCAATCGCCGAAGAGAGCATCGGCCTCAATGTAGCGCACTGCTGACTGCTCATCGCGCCAATCAACATAATCCATCAACGCCTTGCTGCTCCAGTGATTGCGACTGGCCTAGGTGGCAAACCCGCGGCGCATTGAATGCACGGTATAACCCTCGCCATTTACCGGGCGTGACGTGGGCCTGTAGTCGAGGGTTCCTGGGGAAGAGTACGAGTATCCGAAACGAATGCTTTCGGGTCCATATGGAAGCGCTCGGCCAGGGCGAATGCCATTCTAGGGCTGATCGACCTATTGCCATTGAGAACCTTGGACACCACGAATTTGTCGCCAATTTCGGGCAGATCCGAGCCGGTCAGTTCTAGTGTCTCCATCAAGTCCTTGATCAGTTGCACCGGTGTGATGGTGGCCTTGATCGCAGCGTTAAACGCGTTGAGGTGTTCGCCTTTCTTTTCGAAAGCCAGAATCGCGTCTTCAAGCTCGATAAGGATCCGCTCTTCATACTTGTTGAGTTCATGTCCGTCGGTCAGTTCATCAAGCAGTACAGTGGCCCGAGCGTAATCCTCTGGCCCCTCGATGCCGTTCACGAATTGACCACGCAGCTGCTCCAGAAGCATTTGAAGACTTTCGAGCGCAGCGCGCACGCTCAGCGAATTTTCAAGAACAGCGGTCATGGTTTTGTTCCTCTTTTGTTACTGGCGTACCACGCGGTAGCGGTATCGTAGTCAGCATGGCCGCTGGTTGGGCAGCTACCGTAATTTTGCTGCCGCCGTTTTTTTGGCAACACCCGCAGCGGGGTTGGTGAAATTGGGAGCCGACTGGTTTGCTGCAATCGGCTGCACGGTGAGTTCTACTCCTACTGCCATTAACAGCTTCTTGACAGTCTCAAAGCGAATTTTTGCCCCGCCTTGAAGGGATTTACAAAGGCTCTCTCGATCGACTCCCGCTTCTTGGGCAACCTTGTACAAGCCTCGGGCTTTAACAACCTCGGCGAGCGCTTTCATGAATATTTGCGGGTCTTGAGCCATCATACTTTCAGCAAGATATGCGCTGATGGTTTCCGGGGTGTCGAGGAAGCACGAAGCTTCGTAGAGGCTGGTACCGGAAGTGTCAAGCTCGAGGATCGACATGTCCTCAGGATCAAATTTCGATTCGTTCATCTCATTTACCTCTCAGGCGACAATCTCTTTTGCCCGCTTGATTCCTCTCATTTGGTCGGATTTTTCACTTCCCCTTAGAATTAGGTAAACAGTCTATTCAGTGACAAATTCTGTAATCCGGGTCGACAAAAACACGCACCTAGCTCACGCGGTCGCCTACCGGCTCGCCATCTCCCAAAAATGGCCTTCCCGGTCTCGGTTCAATCGCGATGAACAGTCGTCTTCCCTGCCCCCCCTCACACCGTCGAGCCAACGGTTTAAATGGGGAGAGTTAAACATGTCGTCAGCGACCGATCCGGGTCCATTACTAACACGGTAGGCCTACCATACTCTGCTCACCGAATAGGGCGGCTTGCCGCTCGACAATCGGCGAAGCGTTACTGCCGAGATCTTCCAGGAGTCAGTGGCGGCAATGCCCCCATACCCTTCCCGCCAGGTCATCCCTTTGGCGTCAGTGCGCTCAACGTGCCCAATCGCCGAAGGGCGCATCGGCCTCAACATAGCGCACCGCCGACTGCACGTCGCGCCAACCGACGTACTCCATCAACGCCTTGCTGCTCCACTGGTTGCGACTGGCCCAGGTGGCAAAACCGCGGCGCAGTGAATGCGCGGTATAACCCTCGCCAGCCACACCGCTGCGCAAAAACGCCAGACGCAAAATTCGCGAGAGACTGTTCGGGTTGACCGGTTCCTCCGCTAAGTGACCCCAGCGATCGATGGCGCGAAATACCGGCCCTTGGTTAATGCCACTGACCGCCAGCCAGTGCTGGTAGGCATCCACTGGGCAGAGCCGCTTCAGCGCCGGCACCACCAGTGTAAGACCGCGATGGTCGCGGTCGGTCTTACTGCTGGCGAGGAAGATGTCCAACGCTTGTCCTTCCCGCAGCTGAATATGCTCGACACGCAGCCGGCACAGTTCGTCACCCCGCAGCGCACGCCAAAAGCCCATTAGCATCAAAGCCTGGTCCCGCGCCGCGCGCAGCCGCACCGCTAATTGATCCGAGGTCAATTGCCCGACCAACCCCTCGACGCACGCTTCCAACCT
>CXWK01001227.1_pt2 | contig 35392 bp, 30 predicted proteins | sample 590851 | NCBI WGS metagenome assembly CXWK01 (sample SAMEA3498364, study PRJEB10139) | wastewater metagenome | biome: wastewater treatment plant; material: activated sludge | place: Denmark | collected 2014-08-01
CTGGCCGAGGTGCCGTTCGACTCGGACCTCAAGCTGATGGCCACCTTCCACGCCGACGGCGACGCCGTCCGTGTGCAGGTGAAGGGTGGCGCCGACGTGTTGGCGGGTCGGTCGTCCATGACCGACCGCGAGCGCGAGGCGGTGGAGGCGGCCATGGTCGACATGGCCGGACGCGGCCTGCGGGTGCTGGCCCTCGCCGAGCGGACGGTCGATGCCGCCGCCGTCGCCCATGGCGACCCCCTCGAGCTGCTCGACCTGCTCGACGACCTCGAGCTCACCGCCCTCGTCGGCCTGCTCGACCCGCCCCGGCCCGAGGCACGGGACGCCATCGAGCTGTGCCGCAAGGCGGGCGTCTCGGTGAAGATGATCACCGGCGACCACGTCGTGACCGCCGCCGCCATCGCCGCCGACCTCGGGATCACCGGCGAGGCGGTGACCGGCGCCGACCTCGACCGGATGGACGATGCCGCCCTCGGCGAGCGTCTGTCCACCATCGGCGTGGTCGCCAGAGTGGCTCCCGAGCACAAGGTGCGGATCGTGCGGGCACTCCGCGACCAGGGCCACGTGGTGGCCATGACCGGCGACGGGGTCAACGACGCGCCGGCGCTGCGGACCGCCGACATCGGCGTGGCCATGGGCGTCACCGGGACCGAGGTCACGAAGGAGGCGGCCGACATGGTGCTCACCGACGACAACTTCGCCACCATCGTCAGCGCCGTGCGCGAGGGCCGCACCATCTACGACAACATCGTCAAGTTCGTGCGCTTCCAGCTGTCGACGAACCTCGGCGCCATCATGAGCCTCGTGGGGGCGCAGATCGCCAACCTGCCGGTTCCGTTCACCGCCATCCAGGTGCTGTGGGTGAACCTGATCATGGACGGTCCGCCCGCCATGGCCCTGGGCGTCGACCCGCCCGCCCGGGGCACCATGGAACGCCCGCCCCGCGACCCGTCGGCCCGGATACTCCACGGTCGACGCCTCTCGTACCTGGTGGTCTACGGCGCGATCATGGCCACCGGCACGCTCTCGGTGCTGGCGTGGTCGATGACCAACAGCAGCGAGGAGCATGCCCTCGCCCTCGCCTTCACCACGTTCGTGCTGTTCCAGGTGTTCAACGTGTTCAACGCCAGGGCCGAAGATGTCTCGGTCTTCAGCCGGGACCTCTTCACCAACGCCAAGCTGTGGATGGCGGTCGGCGGGGTGGTCGTCCTGCAGGTGCTGGCCGTCCACTTCGACCCGGTGCAGGAGATCTTCGGCACGGCCGACCTGGCTCTCGCCGACTGGGCCGTGGCCGTGGTCGTGGCCTCGTCGGTGCTCTGGATCGACGAGCTCCGCAAGCTCGCCACCCGTCGGCGGCCGACCAGCCCTGAAGGCAACGCCGCCATCGAGACAGGAGACTGACATGCTCACCCACGACGACCTCCGTGCCCTGCAGGCCGTGCACGACAACCCGGCGGTGTCGATCCTGTGGTCGATCCCGGCCGCGGGCGAGCAGTCGCCCTTCGAGCGCCTGCTCGCCGAGGCTGCGCAGCGACTTCGGCTCGAGCTTCCCGCCGACAAGGTTCGTGAGCGGGTCACCGAGTTCCGCTCCCTTGCCGCCCAGGTGGAGGAGGACCGGGGCCAGCAGGCTGTGGCGCTCTTCGCCAGCGCCTGGCACCGGGCCGCCAGCCGGCTTCCCGAGCCGGTGCGCGACCGGGTGGTGATCGACGACACGTTCGCCACCCGGGACCTCGTTCGGGCGCTGCACCGGTCGCCGGACTACCTCGTGTTGGTGCTTGCGGAGCCGTTCACGCGGCTCTTCGAGGGCCGCGGGCGCATCCTCCGCGAGATGGCCTCCGGCGGGTTCCCGCTCGAGGTCGACCAGCGACCCTCGAGCGAGCGGGGCCGGCGGCATGATCCTTCAGCGGTTCGTGACCGTCACCTCGAGCGGGTCGGCCGCGAGGTCGACCGTGCACCCGCGATGGTCGAGGGCGGTCCCGCGGGCCGACCGGTGGTCGTGGTCGGCGGCGAGGAGCGCCTGGCCAAGTTCGTCACCCGCAGCCGCCTCGGCGACAGGATCATCGGCCGCGTCGCCTTCAATGCCGGCGAGTCGATGGCGCCGTCGTTCCTGTGCCGCCTCGTCTGGCCCGAGATCGAGGCCTGGCTCAGCGCTCGGCGGGCGGAGGCCCTGGCCGAGGTCGACGTTGCCGCCGGCCGGAAGCGGCTTGCGGCCGGCATCGACGAGATCTGGCCGCTGGCGCTGGACGGCCGGGGCGAGCTCCTCGTCGTCGAGGAGGGCTATGAGTACCCCGCCCGCATGACCAACGGGTCCCAGGCGATCGAGCCCACCGACGACCGGGCCGAGCCCGGCGTGCTCGACGACGCCATCGACGAGGTGATCGAGCACGTGTTGATCCGGCGAGGCCGGGCCATCCTCGTGCCCGATGGGACGCTGGCAGAGCGGGACCGGGTCGCGTTGACGCTCCGCTACTGATGGGGCGGAGCGGCGACGGGTCCGGTCGACCGGTCGGGCTTCGTGGGTCGGCGTCCCCCGTGACCCGTGGGCGCCCGGTACTCTCGACCCCCATGGCGGATGATCGCCCTGAACGGGCGACCTGGACGTTCCTCACCAACCACGCCCACGTGCTGTTGTGCCTGGCCCGCGATCCCGAGCAGCGCCAGCGCGACCTGAGCGACCAGGTCGGCATCACCGAGCGGGCCGCCCAGGTCATCCTGGGCGACCTCGAACGCAGCGGCTACCTCCGCCGTGAGAAGGTCGGGCGCCGCAACCGCTACACCCTCGACCTGGACCAGCCGCTGCGCCACCCGCTCGAGTCGGCCCACACGGTCGGCGAGCTGATCGACCTCCTCCGCCCCCAGGACTGACCGGGCCCCGCTACCCGGCCGGTGTGGGTCAGCCGAGCTCTTCGGCGACCTCGTGGACCGCGTGCTGCAGGTCTGCGTCGAGCGACCCCACCCGCTCGTCGAGCTCGTCGGCGAAGCGCAGACGCTCGACGTCGGGTGCAGTCACCGCCCGCGGCATCCACGCCGAGTGGAGCAGGAACGGCACCGTACGGCCGTCGGGCGCGGCGAGGGTTGCCACCGGCCCCGTTCCCACATCGGCGGCGTCGAAGACCTCGACCCGGAAGCCGCCTTCGTTCGACACCGGCACCACCACGTAGCCGTCGTGGCCGCCCGGGTCGCTGCCTGCGTATCGGCTGGTGCCGGCCGCGGCCGGGTCGCGGGGCACGAAGCACGGCGACGTGGGGTAGTCGTCGAGCGGGAACACGTGGTCCGACACGGCCTTCAGGCTGTCGCGTGCGAAGGTGGCGAGCGCCGACGGCATCTCGGCGCCCGGCAGGCCACCGGCGGCCTCGATCCGCTCGGCGTAGGCGTCGATGGCCCGCCGGCTGATGACCTCGGGCCGATACCCGCTGTACAGCATGTGGTGCACGGTCGGGCCGCTCATGCCCTCGGTGCTCCAGTCGATGGCGGAGAGCTGCGCCCCCCAGAACCGGTCGGCCTCGCAGAACGAGGCGCGCTCGCTCACCGATCCGGTCTCGGGATCGAAGTCCAAGATGCTGAGCACCGAGGCGTGCATGGGGTGGTTGTACATGCCGGCCAGTGCGGGGTCGGCGGGACGCCCGAGGGCATCGGTGTCGTCGGCGCGCATCGAGTAGGCCAGGTCGGTGTCGGCGGTGTGCTCGAAGATCACCCGGATGCCGTCGGTGTCGTCGTAGACGGCGTAGTAGTGCATCACCTCGGGCGCCACCCGGAAGGCGCGGGCGTCGACAGGTTCCCCGCTCGGCGTGGCCTCCACGGCGTCCTTGCGCACCAGGTAGACGGGCTCGTCGGTGAAGTTGGTGACCGACCGCTCGGCTCCACCCAGGATCTCGGCCGGGTCGGCCCGGAAGGCGCAGTCGATCAGGATCAGCCAGTCGCGGGTCTGGGCGATGGTGTGCATCGACTGCGGCGCCGCGCCGTCGCGCACCGGCCACCGCCGGACGTGGGTGCCGGCGCCGTCGTAGCGGATGATCTCGACCGTGCCCAGCATCGGGTTGAGGCTGACCGTCCACAGGCAGTCTCGGTCGGGGTCGATCATGGGGTGGGCGGTGCTCGGGATGAGCGGCAGCACCGGGTGGTCGAATGCGGGGTTCCAGTCGCCCCGGTGGCCGACCTCGCCCAGGAAGCCCATGGTCACGGGGTCGACCTCGACCGGGCGACCGGCGTCCCAGGTGGCGAACAGCCGATCACCCCACGGCAGGGGAGCGGTGTTGGCCGCGTTCGAGAACCCGAACGGCGAGTTGGTGCCGATGGGGCCGCCGGTGAACACCGCGGGGCGCTTCGCCCGCAGCCGGGCCGACGGGGTGTCGATGGGGCGGACACGCCATGCAAAGCGGCCGCCTGCCGCGCCGAACGTGTCGGGCCGGAGCGACAGCCGGGCCAGGTGGCCGTCGCCGAAGAAGGCGTGTGCGGGCGCCGTCGCCAGGCCCGACGTGGCGATGAACACCTCGCCGCCGAGGTCGTCGGGCCACGTGCCCGACACCAGTTCGAGGTCGAGGTCCTGCATCGGGTCCCGGGACAGGAGCGATCTGGGTACGGGCATGAACCCCAGGTTAACGCTGTTCACCCGTCGGGGCGAGCCGGGATGCAGGGTTGGGCCCGTGCCGGTGGGAAGCTGTGTGGATGCCTGCCCCGCTCAGCCGTCAGGCCATCGTGGCCGTGGCTCGCCAGATGATCATCGACGAGGGGCTGGCGTCGGTCTCGCTCCGACGGATCGCCGCCACGCTCGACGTCACCGCGCCCGCTCTCTACGCGTACGTCGCCAACAAGCGCGACCTGCTGCGGGCGGTGGCCGAGGACGAGCTGAGTCAGCTCATCACGCGGTTCCAGCTCGTCGAGTCGACCGACCCGGTCGAGCGGGTCGAGGCCTACTGCCGGGCCTACATCGACCATGCCCGGGCCACCCCCGAGCTCTACCCCGTGATCTTCCTGTTCCCGCCCGCGTTCGAGTCCGCCGCGAGCATCACCGAGGAGATCCCGTTGGCCACCGACGCGTTCACCCTCCCCGCAGCGGCGGTCACCGAGGCGATCGCGAGTGGCGCCTTCCGTGACATCGACCCGGTCCAGGCGAGCCTGGTGATGTTCGCCGCCGCGCACGGAGCCGTCGGTGTTCTTCTCATGGGGTTCGGGTTCGACCGGGCCACCGAGGACCAGATGGTCGACTCGGTCATCGAAACGGCGATCATCGGCCTCAGCGGTCGGTAGCGGTCGACAGCCGCCCAGTTGCCGCTCATCGACCTCTCCTCGACGGCGCTCGTCGTCGTCGACGTGGCGGCCTGGGGTGCGATCAGCACCGTGGTCGGGTACCTCGCCCATCGCCTTTCCCTGCACCGCCTCGAGCGTGACAACGCCCTCACCCGGCTGCGACCGTTCGAGGCCGGCGGCCGCGTGTACCAGCGCCGGCTCCGGATCGCGCACTGGAAGGACCGCATGCCCGAGGCCGGCGACCTGTTCCCGGGTGGCTTCTCGAAGCGGGCCGTCACCCGGGGGGACCTCGATCGCTACCTGCTCGAGACCCGCCGCGCCGAGCTCGTCCACTGGTGGATCATGTTCGCCGCCCCCCTCTTCTTCCTCTGGAACCCGTGGTGGCTCGGGCTCGTGATGTGCCTGTACGCGGTCACGGCCAACCTTCCCTGCCTCCTGATCCAGCGGTACAACCGCGCCCGAGTGCAGCGCATCCTCGGCCGTCGCCACACCATGGGCTAGCCGGATCGTCCCCGGCGCGACCGGTCGTGGACCGGGCCGTCTCTCCGGGTGCCCACTAGCGTCCGGTCGGGTGAGCAATCGAGCAGGAGGAACGATGGCCGACATCGACGGGTACGTGGCCCCGGGCTTCGAGGGCGTGCGCAAGGCGTTCCAGGCCAATTTCGACAGCCACGGCGAGGTGGGTGCGGCCTTCAGCCTCTACGCGGGCGGCGCCAAGGTCGTCGACCTGTGGGGCGGCGTGGCCGATGTGGCCACCGGTCGACCGTGGGCCGAGGACACGCTGGCAATGGTCTTCTCCACCACCAAGGGCGCGGTGGCGGTCTGCGTCAACCAGTTGATCGACCAGGGCCTGCTCGACCCGGACGCGCCGGTGGCCGACTACTGGCCCGAGTTCGCCCAGGCGGGCAAGGCCGACATCCCGGTGCGGTGGCTGCTCTGCCACAAGGCCGGCCTGCCGGTGATCGACAAGCCCCTCACCCTGGACGAGACGCTGCGCTGGGACCCCGTGATCGAGGCCCTCGAGGTGCAGGCACCCGTGTGGGAGCCGGGTACCGCGCACGGCTACCACGCGGTGACGTTCGGCTATCTGGTGGGCGAGTTGGTGCGACGGGTGTCGGGCCTTTCGATCGGGGGCTACTTCGCCGAGCACGTGGCCCGGCCGCTCGGCCTCGACTTCTGGATCGGGCTGCCCGCCCGGGAGTTCCCGCGTGTGGCGCCGCTGCTGCCCATCGACCTGCCCGACAACGAGAACGTCCGCATGGTGCTCGACCAGCTCCTCGGGCCCGACAGCCTCATCGGCAAGGCGCTGCGGGCCCCGTCGGGCGTGCTCATCGGCGACGACGGGGTGTTGAGCGTCAGCCGGTTCAACGAGCAGCGTGTGCTCGCGGCAGAGATCCCCGCGGCCAACGGCGTGGGCGACGCCCGGTCGCTGGCCCGTATGTACGCTGCGCTGATCGGCGAGGTCGACGGTGTGCGCCTGCTGTCGCCCGAGCAGGTGGGCCGGGCCACCGAGTGCCAGACGAGCGGCCCCGACAAGGTGATGTTCTTCGAGTCCAAGTTCGGGCTCGGGTTCATGTTGTCGGGGGCGTTCTCGTCCTACGGCGGCCCACGCGGCTTCGGCCACACCGGGTCGGGCGGCTCGATGGGGTACGCCGACCCCGACGCCGGCATCGGGTACGGCTACGTGATGAACCAGATGACCGCGAACATGATCGGCGACGCCCGCACCGTGGGCCTCACCGAGGCCTGCTACGAGGCCGTCGGCACCCACGCCCCCGGCATGTTCTGACCGTCGCGGGCGGGCACGGTCGAGCCGGCGTGAGCACCGCACCCCACCGAGCACCGCGCGGGACAGGGCCAACGTCGCCGGGGTTGCGCGCAGTCCGGCGCGGCTGGTGATCGGCGGCTGGACGCTACGGCTCAGTCGTGCTGCGCCGTGGGGCCCGTGCCCGCGTTCGCGTCGGGAAGGACGCCGAGGACGACGACGCCGACGAGGTCGCTCTCCACCGCGATCGGGTCGCGTCCGGCGCGGCGGGCCAGGAGCTCGGGTGTCGTCCACCCCACCGGCTGTACGCCCGGTGGGGTCGCGCGGCCCACGAGCAGCTCGAGCCTCTCTCGCTGGGTCGGTGGCAGCTCGTCCGAGATCACGAGCACGTCGATGTCGCTCCACTTGTTGAAATCACCCCGCGCCACCGACCCGAAGACGACCGCCGCCTGTAGCGCGAGCCCGCCACCGAGGCGCTCCGCCCACGACCTGGCCACGCCGATCATCGCGTCCCGTTCCGCTCGGCGTCGCTCGATCACGGGGTGTGCCATCAGCCACTCTCGTCCGTGCGGTCCTCTGCCAAGCGGGCCCACAGGTCGTTGACCGAGGCGACGATGCCGTCCGCATCGGACGTGGCCTGCACGCTGTCCGCCTCGCGGTAGGACGCGCCGGGATCCGAGGCCGACGCATCCGGGTAACGGGTCGGTATGTAAAGGCGGGCGAGGCGGACCACCGCATCGAGGTCGACCTCCCAGTCCCCGGTCCCGGACCGACCGCGATCGACCAGGCGAACCAGATCATGACCCCACGCGTCGAGGCCGAGGCCGTGCAGCAGCGCCTTGACCGCGAACTGTGCCGCCTGCTCGGCGAGGAAGCACGCCCACGCGTGCTCACCACTACGACGGGCCAGCTCGACCATGCGTCGGGCGCTGGCCGATTGACCCATCCACCGGTCGAACTCGACGCCGTCGAGGGGCACGTCCACGACCCAACCGTACGCGCGCGCACCCGTCAGCGTGGCGGGTTCCCTCGTCCGCTCGACTGCGCCCCAATCAGGCGACGCGATCGAGGATCTGCCGGCGGTGCCCGCGATCTCGCCGTCCGGGGCTCGAGTGCGCCGGCCAGGTGGATCGCGTCGAGTGTCCGCAGTTCGGGCGGCCCTGGCGTCAGCCCACCGTGACGGTCGCCTCGAAGCCGCCGGACGAGGCACCGCCAAGGCCCAGATCGACGTCGTCTGGGGCCAGGTCGGACCCCATCGGTACCGGCCATGACAGATCGGGATCGGTCTCGTACGGGTGGGCCTCGAGGCCCTCGATCACGTGGCGCAGCGAGGTGGACCGAACCGCAGCACTGGAACGTCCACGAGGTCTGCTGGGCGCCGCGCATCGCGACCGAGGTTCCGCTCGGCACCGAGGCGGGACTCGCTTACGAGTCGGTCGCCAACTTCGACAACCCCTTCCTTCTGTCGCGCTCCCGCCTCATCCGGCGCCTCGGACGCGCCTCGGCGTCCTCGATGTCCGACGCCTGCACCGCCGCGGCGGTCGCCTTCGGCTGCGACGGCGAGCCCGTCACAAGCTGACTCGGCGGGCACCACCACGACACGCCAGCGGCGACACGACAGAATCGGCTGGTCGCTCGACTTCAAGGGAGCGGTCGGTGGGCCAGACCGCGTGGCGACGACCGCGACTCGGCCGCCGCCGACGCCGCCGGCGAGATCGGCCCCGTGTTCTTCGGCTCGGCGCTCACCAATTTCGGCGTGCGCAAGCTGCTCGACGACGTCGTCGGCCTCGTCAACGCCACCGACGTGCGGGTGGGCGACTCGCTCTACCTCGACGAGCCCGTCGAGTTCCCCCGCATCCCCAGCTTCGCCCCCGAGCACTTCGCCGTCGCCCGCGTGCGCGACACCGGCTGCTTCGAGCAGTTCCGCCGCGGCATCGCCCAGCTCGACGAGGAAGGTGTGGTGCAGGTGCTGCGCAGCGACCAGATGGGCGACCAGGCCCCCTCCTCGCGGCCGTCGGCCCCATGCAGTTCGAGGTCGCCACCCACCGCCTCGAGAACGAGTTCGGCGCCCCCGTCGAGCTCAACCGCACCAACTACCGGGTGGCCCGCCGCACCGACGAGGCCAGCGAGCCGACCCTGACGTCCATGCAGGGTCTCGGCGTACTCCAACGGGCCGACGGCACCCGGTACGCCCTCTTCGAGAGCCGGTACTGGCTCGAGCGGGTCGAGCGCGAGCAGCCCGAGCTCACGCTCGACCGCCTCGTCGCCGAAGGCGGCGCCTGACTCGACGTCGAGCCCCAGGTGCTCGGGCTGGGATAGACCGCAAGGACGACGCGCGCTACGGCGTCGCCTTCGTGTCGCCGGGTGACATCGAACGTGTGGCCGGCGTGCCCGCAGGTGGCTCGGTCGCGGGACCGTCGCCTTCGATGACCTGGGAGGGATCGTGGGGCCAGGGCCGGGGCGGCATCGAGTAGCTCGCCACCAGTTCGGACTGGGTGGTCACGCCGAGCTTGCGGTACAGCGAGGTCATCTGGTTGCGGACCGTCTTGGCCGAGACCCCCTGTCGCTCGGCGATCTGGGGTGCCCGCCGCCCCACGAACAGGGCCCGGGCGATCTCCATCTCGCGGTCGGTGACGATGCCGGAGTCGATCGAGGGGAAGCGCAGGTCGGTGGGGCGGACGTCGGCCACGACAAGGGGGCGAGGCCCCTCGAGGCGCCGCAACGCGACACGGACGGCCGCCCACCGGCCCTGGGGGCCCAGGGCGCGAGCGTCGAACTCGACATCGACGAAGTGTCCCGCGACCAGCCCGCGGGCAAGAGTGGAGACTGCGGGTACGTCCTCGGGGTGCATCATCACGAACAGGTGGCCGCCCACCTGGTCGGCGGGGTCCATGGCCCACTCTCGAAAGCGGCTGTCGGCCCCGACGATGACCAGGTCGAGGTCGTACGCGACTTTCACCGCCCACAACGCGTCGCTCTGCAGCTCGAGATCCTGCGGGTGCCAGTCGTCGGCGTCGTCGACGGCGACCACGACGAGCGCTTCGCCGTCGCCCACCACGGCGTGCACGTGCAACACGTGCAGGCGCAGCTCGCGAGCGGGCCCGTCGGGGGGCGTGACCCGCACGTCGAGGTTGTGGCACGAGTCCTCGTCGCCCAGGTCGGTGACCAGTGCGGACAAGACGTGGCGGGTGGCGGCGGGCACCACGTCGAGCGCGGCCGCGGCCGCCACCGTCGGGGGGACCGATCCACCCAACAGTCCCGCCATCGCCGGGTTGGCGTAGACGATCGCCCCTGTGCGCGGGTCGACCACCGCCAGGCCGAACGGCACCGCCGCGAGGCGTGACGCGGCGTGGCCGATGACCCCCACCCACCGGTCGTGGGCGCCGAGCGCGCCCCGGGACTCATCCACCGTCAACCCTCGACCCCCTGGGGCGAGGCGACGCCGAGGCGACCCCGTGTTTCCCGCCAACGGCCCGGCGCGGCGCCGCTCGCCGCCCGGTCCATCAGCGCCGGCGGGGATGGCCGCTCGTGCGCGATCCTGTCGTCCGGGGCCCTCAAGTGTCGGGGCCGCGGCGTACACGGGCGGCTGGGCCAGTCCTCCACCACCCTCATCGGCGACAACCCCGGGGAGATGGCCGCCCTCCAACCGGTCAACCTCGGTGAGGGCCGCACCGCCACCGCCGTCACCGCCGGCGGCTACCACATGGGGCCGGGTTTCGCCGACGCGACCCGGGCCATTGCCGGCAACGGTCCGGCGCGGATCAGCCGATAGGCGTTTTGTCCTATTTACCCCGCTCGGTCGGTCGGCCACCGTTACGTCGGCGGTCAGCAGAAAGCGGGCCGGGACCACAGGAGAGAGACTCGACAATGCATCCATCGAATCGTTTGAGGGCGGGTACGAGGCGTTCCTTCGCCGTTTTGGCCTTGGCAGGACTGGTGATGGCGGCTCTTCTGGTGCCGGCAGTCGCCTCGGGCACCACGGCCGATCACTTCCAATACACCGGCGACAACGGCCCCAAATTCTGGGGGGAGCTCAACGCGCCCGACTGGGAGACCTGCGTCGACGGCTTAGGGCAGTCGCCGGTCAACCTCGGCCGCACTGCCACGGTCGACCCAACCCTCGAGCCCCTCGACCTCACGCTCGAGGAGGCGCCGATGCACCTGTTGAACAACGGCCACGCCATCGAGGCGGAGTACGAGGCGGGCAGCACACTGACCATCGCGGGCACCGAGTACGAGCTCCTGCAGTTCCATTTCCACACGCTCGCCGAGCACACCGTGCGTAACGTTCGGCTGCCGATGGAGATGCACGCCGTGTTCAAGGATCAGGTCAGTGGCAACCTCGCTGTGATCGGGTCGTTCTTCAGGATCGGCCAAGAGAGCGAGTTCCTCGACGGCCTGATCACCGCCGGCCTGCCTCAGAAGGAGGGTGACACATCGACCGTGGGCACGGTCGATGTCGCTGACGTGCTCACGCCGGCCGCTACGTCGTCGTACTATCGGTATGCGGGTTCGCTCACGACGCCGCCCTGCTCCGAGATCGTCACGTGGACAGTGCTCAAGGAGCCGGCCACGATGACCAATGCCCAGTTCCGCGCCTTCCAGGGCGTGATGGGCAACAACTTCAGGCCCATCCAGTTAAAGCACGGACGGGCCATCACCGAAAGGCCCTAAGCTAAGTGCAGTACCGGTAGGACCGATCGGGAAAGGGGCCGGGCCCGAGGGCTCGGCCCCTTTCACGGCTCTACGCGATCAAAGTTGGCCAGCGACCCGATGCACCAATCGCACTTCTGCCGCGGCGCATCCGGGTAGGTCACGCTGAGTCAATGGCCGGCGTACGCATCTGGATCGAACGCGGTGCACTCCCCTGGGTGCCGATCCGCGGCGGCCCGGACCGTTCCGCTCACCGACTGGGGAGCGGCACAAGTCGGTCGTCGGCTGCGGGCGCTCGCGTCCGGTCCCGAGCGGGCTCTTACCTACGAGGGCAATGGGTCGGACAAGTCGAAGCAGGCCGCGTCGTGCATCGCGATCACCGACGTGATGACCCGCGCCGGTGTCGGCCACGATCCGGCGGTCCGACCCGTCTGGTGATCGTCTATGAGGCGCTCATCTCCGTGTACGGGTCGGCGCGCCAGGTCGAAGCCGAGCTGTCCCACCGCCTCGTGTGGCGTCTCGTCCAGCGTCTCGTGGCCAAACGCACTGGTGTGCGGCTCCCCCGTCGGCCCATGCGCCGCCATCACTACCTGTACCTGCGCTCGACGACACGTTGCACCTGCGCCGGGCCCACTCGGTCGGTCACCGCCGCCAGTGGCTCAACATGCTCGGGTTCGCCCTCATGACGAACTCTCTGACCCTCGCCGAACACCAGCGAGCCGGTCCCCCACTCGAACACGCCGCCTAACAGCGCCACCCCGGGAACCGCCCCGGGGCTGAGCCGCGCCCCGGACCCGACAGCCACGGCTCGAGCACCCTCGTGGGCTGCGCCACGGACCGAACGAGCGCCGCCGGCGCCACATTCGCTGCCGAAAGTCGCCGCCGCACCCCCCTTTTCTGCCACCTTTTCGACAACCCCCGCCCGCGTGGGCCGGTAGAAATCCCACGGGGCAAGAGATCGCAGGTGGAGTGGGAACGGATTCGGCCAATTCGGGAACGTCTCCGCGACCTCGCCGTGGAGGCATCTGAGTCGCCGGTGAGATGAGCACCTGACCTTCGGGCGCGACACCGACCTCACCCCTACAATGGCCACCGAGATGTCGACCCCCGACCGCGCACGAGAGCAGAACGAATGCCTCGAGCTTCCCGTCGAGGAGCTGCTCCGGCGCGCCAAGCCTCATCCGCCGTATGGCACGCAGGTCATCGACGACCTCACCGCCGAGGAGGCCGACGCCTTCCTCGCCGCCGTGCTGAACTGACGGTGGCCACCGAGAACCGACGGGGTCCGGTCGTCGTCGACACGGACGTCTACAGCGCCCGGCTCATCCCTGACTCGGCGCTTGCCCGCCGGTACGAGCCGCTCCTGGTCGGGCGGGTCGAGTTCGTGTCATTCCAGACCGTGGGCGAAGTCCGCTACGGCGCGCTCCTCCGAGGATGGGGTTCTGCACGCCTACGACGGATGGAAGCCGCGCTCAGCCGGATCGAGATCGTGTACGCGGGCCCCGACCTCATCCGAACCTATGCCGAGCTCCGCGTCGCTTGTCAGCGCGCCAGCCACGCGCTCAGCCAGTGTGAGCACGACGCCGACCGATGGATCGCCGCCACCGCCATCCGGCTCGGCATCCCACTCGTGTCGAACGACGGTGTATTCAAGGACACACCAGGACTCGCCTTGGAGACCAAGCCGGCCTGACATCGGGGCTCCCGAGCAGCGCCCCGAGCCAGACCACTCCCCTCCCGATACCGGGCTCGCCGGGGGACCCGCACGAGTGGGGCGTGACGGCCGTCGCCGACGCTATGAACTTCGTCCCCTCGATCGCCCATCTGGTCGTGTCCCGCCTCCGTTGGCTGTTCGCCGCCGGCGACGAACGTGACGCCGAGATCCTCGCGCTGCGCCACCAGATCCTCGTGCTGCAACGCCAGGTCGCCCGACCTCGGTTCACCGAAACGGACCGCACCATCCTCGCCGGGTTGTCCACCGCGATCGACCGGGCCCGGCTTCGCGAGGTGTTCCTCATCGTGCAACCGGCCACCGTCATCGGCTGGCACCGCCGCCTCGTCGCCCGACGATGGACCCAACCCGCCGCCCCGCGACGCGGGCGGCCGCCGGTGCACGCCGAGATTCGCCGCCTCGCCGTCCACCTGGCCGACGAGAACCCCACGTGGGCGCACTTCATCCGTTCCAGGCCCGGGCGGTGATCGCCACCGACTTTTTGCTGCGTCGACACGCCACCCTCCGACGGCTGCACGTCCTGTTCTTCATCGACGTGGGATCCAGACGGGTGCACTTGGCCGGGATCACCGCCAACCCCACCGGTGCGTGGACCACCCAAGCGGCCCGGAACTTCCTGATGAGCGTCGACAGGTCGTTCCGGTTCGTGGTCCACGACGGCGCCGGCCAGTACTCCCGCGCCTTCGACGCCGTGTTCGAAGGCTCGGGGATCGAACCGATCACCACCCCACCCCGCGCACCCATGGCCAACGCCTACGCCGAACGCTGGGTCCGGACCCTCCGCCACGAGCTCCTCGACCGCACCATCATCTGGAACGAACGACAACTCCGCCGGCTCCTCGGCGACTACATCGACCACTACAACGGCCACCGCTCCCTCGACCAACACGCCCCCGACGACGAGGACGAGGACGAGGGCGAGGTGATCAAGCCGGCCTTCGGGCGCAACGTCGAGCGGCGCAGCACCTGCGCCGGGCTCATCAACGAGTACCGCACCGCAGCCTGAACAACAGCACCAGCAGGACCCACCTTCGGTGACGCCAAGAGATCAAGCACAACGCTGAGAGACCCGCTCGAGCCCCGAGCCGGCGCCGAAGCAGCGGGTCTCCTCAGCACGGCCCAAGGGCAGCGGATCCACCCGCGCCACGGCGGCGAGCGCAGCGCCGGGGGTCAGCCGCAGCCAGTCGCGGCGCGCTGCCATGGGCAGGCCGAGGGGCCCCGACGACTCGCGCCGATGACTTCTCAGGCACCTACAGGTTCTGAGAACGCGATGCAGGGGGTGGCCGTGCTGAAGCGGGCCGACGCCTGAGGCGACGACGAGCCCAGGTCGATGGGGCTGGGATCGACCGCGAGGACGACTCGCTCTACGGCGTCGTCTCCGTGTCGCCGGGGGACGCCGAGCGCGTGGCCGGCGTGCCCGCAGGTGGCTCGGTCGCGGCACCGTCGCCTTCCATGACACCGGGGTGACGGAGGGGCCAGGGCCGGGGCGGCATCGAGTAGCTCGCCACCAGTTCGGATTGGGTGGTCACGCCGAGCTTGCGGTAGAGCGAGGTCATCTGGTTGCGGATCGTCTTGGCTGAGACCCCCTGTCGCTCGGCGATCTGGGGTGCCCGCCGCCCCACGAACAGGGCCCGGGCGATCTCCATCTCGCGGTCGGTGACGATGCCGGGATCGATGGGCGGGAAACGCAGGTCGGTGGGGCGGACATCGGCCACCACCAGGGGGCAAGGCCCCTCGAGGCGCCGCAACGCGACCCGCACGGCCGCCCACCGACCATCGGGGCCCAGGGCTCGCGCGTCGAACTCGACGTCGACGAAGCGCCCCGCGACCAGTCCGCGGGCGAGCGCGGAGACCGCGGGTACGTCCTCGGGGTGCATCATCACGAACAGGTGGCCGCCCACCTGGTCGGCGGGGTCCATGGCCCATTCCCGAAAGCGGCTGTCGGCGCCGACGATGACCAGGTCGAGGTCGTACGCGACCTTCACCGCCCACAACGCGTCGCTCTGCAGCTCGAGATCCTGCGGGTGCCAGTCGTGGGCGTCGTCGACGGCCACCACGACGAGCGCTTCGCCGTCGCCGACCACGGCGTGCACGTGCAACACGTGCAGGCGCAACTCCCGAGCGGGGCCGTCGGGCGGCGTGACCCGCACGTCGAGGTTGTGGCACGAGTCCTCGTCGCCCAGGTCGGTGACGAGCGCGGACAAGACGTGGCGGGTGGCGGCGGGCACCACGTCCAGCGCGGCCGCGGCCGCCACCGTCGCCGGGACCGATCCCCCCAACAGTCCCGCGATCGCCGGGTTGGCATAGACGATCGCCCCCGTGCGCGGGTCGACCACCGCCAAACCGAACGGCACCGCCGCCACCCGTGACGCGGCGTGGCCGATGACCCCCACCCACCGGTCGTGGGCACCGAGCGCGTCCCGAGACTCCACCGGTTTCAACCCACGACCCCCCGGGGCGAGGCGACGCCGAGGCGACCCCGGTGTTTCCCGTCAAAAAGTCGCCGCCGTGCCGCCATGGGGCATTTTGTCCTATTTACCCCGCGCCGGGGGCCGCGGAGACTTGACAGGTTCCGGCCACCCTCGGCCGGGCGGCGCAAAAGGCGGGGCACACGATGCGACGAGTCACGATGGCGGCGATCGATCACACCACCACGGGCAGGCGCCCGCGCCGCCGAGGCGCCTCCGTCCTGGTCGTGGTCGCCCTCGTGGCGGCCACCCTCGCCGCAGTCGTCACCGCCCCCACCGCCCCGGTCGCCGCCGACGGCAACGAAGCCCCCGCCGCGCCGCTCGCGGCCCGCTCGATCACCGCCGGCAGTAACCACACGTGCGCGATCGTGCCGTCGGGCGCGGTCAAGTGCTGGGGCCTCAACACGAGCGGGCAGTTGGGGCAGGACTCCACCGCCAACCTGGGCGACGCCCCGGAAGAGATGGCCGCCCTGGCGCCGGTCAACCTGGGCGCCGGGCGCACCGCCACCGCCGTCACCGCCGGCGGCGACCACACGTGCGCGCGATTGGACGACGCCACCGTCAAGTGCTGGGGCGCCGGCGCCAGCGGTCAGTTGGGGCAGGACTCCACCGCCAACCTCGGCGACGGCCCCGGGGAGATGGCCGCCCTCGCACCAGTGAACCTGGGCACCGGGCGCACCGCCACCGCCGTCACCGCCGGCAACGTCCACACGTGCGCCCTGCTCGACGACGCCACCGTCAAGTGCTGGGGCGCCGGCGTCAACGGGCGGTTGGGGCAGGACTCCGGCGCCACCCTCGGCGACGCCGCCGGTGAGATGGCGGCCCTGGCGCCGGTCAACCTCGGTGCCGGGCGCACCGCCACCGCCGTCACCGCCGGCGCCCTCCACACCTGCGCCCTGCTCGACGACGCCACCGTCAGATGCTGGGGCAACGGCGTCAACGGGCGGTTGGGGCAGGACTCCACCGCCCACCTCGGCGACGAACCGGGCGAGATGGCCGCCCTCGTCCCGGTCAACCTGGGCGCCGGGCGCACCGCCACCGCCATCACCGCCGGCAGCACCCACACGTGCGCCCTGTTGGACGACGCCACCGTCAAATGCTGGGGCGCCGGCAGCTTCGGGCAGTTGGGGCAGGACTCCACCACCAACCTCGGCGACGCCGCCGGTGAGATGGCCGCCCTCCCGGCGGTCAACCTCGGCGCCGGGCGCACCGCCACCGCCATCACCGCCGGCGTATTGCACACGTGCGCCCGGCTGGACGACGCCACCGTCAAATGCTGGGGTGGCGGCGGCAGCGGACAGTTGGGGCAGGGCTCCACCGCCAACCTCGGCGACGCCGCCGGCGAGATGGCCGCCCTGGCGTCGCTCAACCTGGGAGCGGGGCACACCTCCACCGCCGTCACCGCCGGCGCATCGCACACGTGCGCCCGGCTGGACGACGCCACCGTCAAATGCTGGGGCGCCGGCGCCAACGGGCAGTTGGGACAGGGCTCCACCGCCACCCTCGGCGACCAAGCGGGCGAGATGGCCGCCCTGCAGCCCGTCGACCTGGGGGTGCCGTTGCAGGCGGCGTTGACCGCAGACGAGCCCTACCTGGCGCCGGGCGAGGTGATCCATTACCACCTCAGGATCATCAACAACGGCGCCGCTCCCCTCACCGGGGTCACCGTCGCCGACCCCAACGCGCCCGCCTGCGCGCAGGCAGTGCCCGATATCGCGGCCGGCCAGGTCGTGACCATCGACTGCTCCTACACCACCAACGGCGCCGACTACCCGAATCGGGCCAACACCGCCACCGTCGACACCGACCAGACCTCCCCGAAGGCCTCCAACACGGTCAACGTGCCCGTCGGTGTCCCCCTCACCACCGCCACCGCCATCACCGCCGGCTACGCTCACACCTGCGCCCTGCTCGACAACGGCACGGTCAGATGCTGGGGCGCCGGCAACGCCGGGCAGTTGGGGCAGGACTCCACCGCCAACCTCGGCGACGGCCCCTTTGAGATGGCCGCCCTCGCGGCGGTCAACCTCGGCGCCGGGCGCACCGCCACCGCCGTCACCGCCGGCGAGGGTCACACCTGCGCGCTGTTGGACGACGGCACGGTCAGATGCTGGGGCGCCGGCGGCGCCGGGCAGTTGGGGCAGGACTCCACCGCCACCCTCGGTGATCAAGCGGGCGAGATGGCCGCGCTGGCGCCGGTGAACCTGGGCGCCGGGCGCACCGCCACCGCCATCACCGCCAGCAACTACCACACCTGCGCACTGTTGGACGACGCCACCGTCAAGTGCTGGGGCGGCGGCGGCAGCGGGCAGTTGGGGCAGGGATCCACCGCCAACCTGGGCGACCAAGCGGGCGAGATGGCCGCCCTGGCGCCGGTGAACCTGGGCGCGGGGCGCACCGCCACCGCCGTCACCGCCGGCACCGACCACACGTGCGCCCGGTTGGACGACGCCACCGTCAAGTGCTGGGGTTTCGGCGCCAGCGGGCAGTTGGGGCAGGGATCCACCGCCACCCTCGGCGACGCCGCCGGTGAGATGGCCGCCCTCGCCCCGGTCAACCTCGGTGCCGGGCGCACCGCCACCGCCATCACGGCCGGCGAGGGCAGCAACCACACCTGCGCACTGTTGGACGACGCCACCGTCAAATGCTGGGGCAACGGCGCCAACGGGCAGTTGGGGCAGGGCTCCACCGCCACCCTCGGCGACGCCGCCGGTGAGATGGCCGCCCTGGCGCCGGTCAACCTGGGCGCCGGGCGTACCGCCACCGCCATCACCGCCGGCGCATCGCACACGTGCGCCCGGTTGGACGACGCCACCGTCAAGTGCTGGGGTCTCGGCAACGGCGGACAGTTGGGGCAGGACTCCACCGCCACCCTCGGCGACGCCGCCGGTGAGATGGCCGCCCTCGCGCCGGTGAACCTCGGCGCCGGGCGCACCGCCACCGCCATCACCGCCAGCCTCGCCCACACCTGCGCCCTGCTCGACAACGCCACCGTCAAGTGCTGGGGCAACGGCGCCTTCGGGCGACTGGGGCAGGACTCCACCGCCACCCTCGGCGACGCCGCCGGCGAGATGGCGGCGTTGGCCCCGATCTTGCTGGGCCTCGAGCCGCCGCCGGCGCCGGGCCTGTCGGTGACCAAGTCCGCGGACGAGACCACCGTGGCGGCGGGCGACACGGTGCACCTCCACGTGACGGTGACCAACACCGGCAACGTGGCGTTGAACGACGTGACCGTGGTCGACGCCAACGCCCCCGACTGCGACGAGACGATCACGTCGATCGCGGTGGGCGCGGACCACACCGTGGACTGCACCTACGTGACCGGCCCCGGCGACGTGGGGACGTATTCGAACACGGCGTCGGTCACCTCCGACGAGGTCACCACCCCGGTGGTGTCCAACCAGATCGACGTCACTGTCGACGCCGCGGCACCTTCTCTCACCGTGACCAAGTCCGCCGATGAGACCGCCGTGGTGGCGGGCGACACCATCCATCTGCACGTGGCGGTGGCCAACACCGGGAACGTCGCGTTGAACGACGTCACGATTGACGACCCCAACGGGCCCGACTGCGAGGCGGCCCCGTTCGACCTCGCCGTCGGCGCGGATCGCACGGTGGACTGCACCTATGTGACCGGACCCGGCGACGTGGGGACGTATTCGAACACGGCGTCGGTGACCTCGACTGAGGTCACCACTCCGGTGGAGTCGAACACGGTCGACGTGACCGTGACCGCGGCGCCGGCGCCGGGTTTGTCGGTGGTCAAGTCGGCTGATGAGGTGTCGGTGTCGCCGAGTCAGACCATCCATTACCACCTGGTGGTGACCAATACCGGCAACGTGGCGTTGACCGGTGTCGACGCGGTCGACGCGAACGCCCCCGACTGTGGTGACGACCCGACGTTCGATCTCGCTGTCGGCGCGTTCGCGACCATCGACTGCGCCTATGTGGCCGGCGGCAACGACGTGGGGACGTACTCGAACACCGCGTCGGTGACCTCGGCCGAGGTCACCAGCCCGGTGGTATCGAACCAGGTGGACGTGACGGTCGACCCGGCGGTGACGGTGGTCAAGACCGCCGATCAGACCGGTGTCGTCGCCGGCGAGGACATCGATTATCACGTGACGGTCACCAACGCCTCGGCGGTGACGTTGACGGGTTTGGCGGTCACCGACGCGAACGCTCCCGGGTGTGACGGTGTCCTGGCCGACCTGGCGCCGGGCGCGGATGTGACGGTGGATTGCACCTACACGACCACCGCGGGCGATGTGGGCACGTATTCGAACACCGCGACGGTCGACTCGGCGGGCATCGTGGCGGTCGACTCGAACCGGGTCGACGTGACCGTCGATGCCCAGGCGCCGTCGTTGAGCGTGGACAAGACCGCGGATGAGACCGCCGTGGTGGTGGGCGACACGGTGCATCTGCATGTGAAGGTGACGAACACCGGCAACGCGGCGTTGACGAACGTGACGATCGTCGACGCGAACGCGGCGTCGTGTGAGGTGGCCCCGTTCTCGTTGGCGGTCGGCGCCGACCGGACGGTGGACTGCACTCACAAGGCGATCGCGGCCGAGGTGGCCGGCGGTTATCACAACACGGCGTCGGTCACCGCCGACGAGGTGACCACCCCGGTGGTGTCGAACACGGTCGATGTGGCGGTGACGATCCCGCCCACCGCGGGTTTGGTGTCGGGCACCGTGACCGAGACCGGTTCGGGCACCCCGGTGGCGGGGGCGGTGGTGATGGTGCTGTCGACCGCCACGTTCGCGCCGGTCGCGGTCGCGACCGCGAACGCGTCGGGCGCGTACGTCGCCGCGCCCGCGGCGGGCACCTACTTCGTGTACGTGCTCGACCCCACCCAGGGCCACGCCGCCGGGTTCTCCGGCGCCCCGACCCCGGTGGCGGTCACCGCGGGGAACACCGCCACCGCGGACGCGGCGCTGGCGTCGATCCGCGGCACCATTTCCGGGACCGTCACCGACACCGGCGGGCCTCTGGCGGGGGTGTTGGCCATGTCGGTCAACCTGGCCACCGGGCAGCCCGGCGCGGGTGACCTGACCGACAACACCGGGGTGTATTCGATCCCGGGGCTCGCGCCGGGGCCGCGCCTGTTGGAGTTCATCGACCTGTCCGCCACCCACACCGTCGAGTACTACGACGATTCCCCGACCCCGGCAGGCTCGTCGATCCTGACCATCGCCGGGGCCGGGGCCACTACCGCCGACGCCGCTCTGGCCACCCAGGCCGGCCCCGGCACCGGCGCGCACCTCACCGGGCAGGTCACCTCGACCACCGGCGGGAACCTCGAAGGTGTCGCCGTGCTCGCCCTGCGCACCTCGGACTTCGGGCTCGCCGCCGCCGACCTCACCGACGGCACGGGCAGCTACGACATCGCGTTGGATCCCGGCACCTACAAGCTCGCGTTCTACGACCCGTCGGGCACCCACCTGTTCGAATGGCACGACAACCAGCCCGCGTCGGGTCTCGGGTCCGCCGCGACGGTGACCGCCACCGCCGGGACCCCGTTGGCGACCAACGCGGCGCTCACCCCCACCACCGGGGTGGTGTCGGGCACCGTCACCGACACCGGCTCGGGCACCAACCTGGCGAACGTGTTCGTGATCGCCATCAACACCAGCGGTGTCGTGGTGGGTGCCACCACCACCGCCGCCAACGGCACCTACACCCTCGCCAACCTCCCCGTCGGCAGCGTCCGCATCCGCTTCGTCGACCTGGGCGGCGCCCACACCGACGAGTACTACGACGACAGCCCCGACTACGCCGGCGGCGCCCTCGTGGCCATCACCGCCGGGTCGGCGACCCCCAACACCAACGCCGCCCTCACCCCCACCCCCTGACCCCCTGTTTGACCAGGCCGGTGACGCCCGAGGCGGCGGGCGTCACCGCAGCGGGTCGCGACGGTGGGGCCGGGGGCGGGGGGCCTCGTGGCGGCGAGTGGGTTACACGCTCGATTGTGTCCCGACGTCTGTTGTCGTGGGTGCGGCCGAGCGGTGCTGTCGACGCTTCCTGGTTCAGGGGCGCCGCCGGAGGAACCGGCGTAGCACCGGGAGCGCGGCGAGGTCCTTGGGGCGCCCTGCTGCCTCCTTTGACGTGGTGCTGCCTCCTTTGACGTGGTGATGTCGGCGAGGGCCGCGACGGGGAGCTCTTCGTGGCGGAGGCGAACGATGCCGGCATTGGTGGCCACATCGTCGTAGCCGTCGGTCCCGTCCGGGCGGAACATCCGGTCGAGCGGACCTTGCTGGGTCACGAACGTCGTCGTCACCATGTTCTTGACAGATCCGCTGCCAGGTCGACGTCGACACCGTCGACGGGCCCACCGCCGACGCGGAGGCGGGCGTCGAGTTCGCGGAGCGCCACGCACAGGCGGCGGAGGTTCTCCGGTGATCGCTGAACGACGACGTCGACGTCTTTGGAGCGCGGCAGCGGCGCGCCGTGGAGTTGGCTGGCGAGCCCGCCCATCACCACGTAGCGGACATCGTGGCGACTCAACGCCGCGGCGATCGCTTCGGCCTGCTGGTCCGAAAGTGGGGCCTCCTCGACCGGGTCGGGGCGAGTGGGTTGCCTGACGGCTTCGTGGCCGGCTCGGCGAGTCGCCGGGCCTCGTCCGGGGTGCGTGCCGGCTTGGCGTGGGGTGGCAACGATCCCCGTCGGCCACGGGGTTCAGGCACGCCTCGCCCGTACTCGTGGTGTAGCCACAGGTGGCCACGGTCAGGCCCGAGAGCGGACGCAGGCGTCTTGAGCCGCGGCCCAGTTTGCGATCTCGTCACCAGGACGGCTTTCCTCCCACACAGGTTGAGCCAGATCCTGGGGGTCGATCACTTCGAGACGGATTCGCGGCTCATAGCCGGCCGCCTCCAGGATTCGTTACAGCGTCGGGAGGGTGGGTTGGCGCCCTCCGCTCTCGTAGGCGGTCGTGTGTCGCCTCGGCACTCGTCCCCGTTCCCGAACTCGCCGAAATCGGGACACTGGTCGGGGTTGTACGGCGGCCGCCCCGGCCAGACCGCGGTGGCGATGCACGCGAGCATCATCGACCACTACATGCGGGGGGCGTACTACCCCGAGGGCGGCGGCCAGATGCCGCCGGCGCGGCTGATCCAGGTGATCGAGGCCCACGGCGGCGAGGTGCGCACCCTCGCCCCGGTGCGCGAGATCACGGTGCGCGACCGGCGGGCCGAAGGCGTGGTGCTGGAGGACGGGACGGTGATCGCGGCGCCCCTGGTCATCTCCAATGCCGACTACGCCCGCACGGTCACCGGCCTGGTCGACCGGTCGCAGTGGGACCCGGCCAACGACCACCTGTGCCCGCCGGGCCACACCAACTTCCAGGTCATGACCCTCGCCCCCGCAGGCTACGACTACTGGGGCGTGAGCCAGGGCCCGAGCGGCCCCTCGGAGCGGGGGCAGGGCCCGAGCGGCCCCTCGGAGCGGGGGCAGGGTGGGCCGGCCGCCGGCGGCTCGTACCGCCGCAGCGACGCCTACCGGGCGCGCAAGCAGGCGCTCACCGACCATCTGCTGACGGCGGCCGAGCAGGTGCTGGGCCCGTTTCGCGACCACATCGTCCATGTCGAGGCGGCAACGCCGCTGTCGCAGGAGCGCTACACCCGCTCGACCGGGGGCACCAGCTACGGCTACGTGCACTCGCCCGAGCAGAGCGGCGAGAACCGCCCCCAGCACCGCACCGAGCTCGACGGGCTCTGGGTGGTCGGAGCGAACACGGCCTCTGGTCACGGCATCGCCGGGACGATGGTGGGCGGCGTGAACTGCGCTGGCCAGATCCTCGACCGACCGCTCCTCATCGAGATGATCATGGGTCAGCGCCTGGTCGAGCCCGAGGTCGTCCCGCCGGACCCGCCCGGGTTCGACCCCATGGAGTGGAGCCGGGGCGCCCTCCTGCGCGAACGCCGGGCCGTCGGCCGCGCCGCGAGAGCCGAAGCCGCCGGCCGCTGACCCTTGGAACTGGCGTCAGATTCCGTCGCTGAGCGACGGTAGGTGACGCCAGAACGCGGGGGACTCTCGAGCAGGTCGAACCGAGCACGGCATCGAGGGGGCGGGCAACACCTCGACACCTCACCGATCTGACCGACGCGAACACTGCCGCGGTCGATACCGCAGAGACCGCCCCGGTGGCCTCCAACACCGTGAACCTGACGGTGACCGCCCCCGCGGCGCCGGCGTTGTCCGTGGTCAAGACCGCGGATGAGACGCCGGTAGCGGTGGGCGCCACGGTGCATCTGCACGTGCAGGTGACGAACACCGGGAACGTGGCATTGACCAGCGTCACGATCGCGGAAGCGAACGCGGTGAGCTGCCAGCTCCCATTGGGCGGCGCCGTTCGGGGTGTCGGTCGGCACGGATCACACCGTCGCCGCGCCTCCCGCGGGCAGCTGCTTCGTCTACGTGCTCGATCCCACCGGCGGCCATGCCGCCGGGTTCTCCGGGACCCCACGACCGGCACCGCGTCGGGCACCGTCACCGAAACCGGCACGGGCGACAACCTCCCCAACGTGTTCGTCGTCGCCATCAACACCAACGGCGCCGTCGCCACCACCACCGCATCTAACGGCACCTACACCCTCGGTGGGCTCCCCGCCGGCAGCATCCGCATCCGCTACATCGACCTCACCGCCGCCCACACCGACGAGTACCACATCAACAGCCCCGACTACGCCGGCGCCACCCCCCTCGCCACCCCCTCGCCATCACCCCCGGCAGCCCCACCCCCGGACTCACCGCCGCCCTCACCCCACCCCCTGAACCGACCCACCGGCGCTCCCGGTGGGCTGAGCAGCGGAGTGGAGCTGGTGAACGATGACGCGATGAAGCGCACTAATTCGGTCGGTGGCGGGCGTGCTCTTCGGCGATCACCGCGGCGGTCACCTCGGGGACACCCGCGGTCGCCGCGAACTCGGGCCATCGGTCGACCACGGCGAGCACCTCGTCGATCACCTTCCGGTAGCCCGGCACCACGTAGCGGTCACCCACGGTCTCGAGGTCCGCTCTGGTGATGGCGTCGCGCTTGCCCGCAACCGACATCTGATGCGCCGATGTCCATGTGCCCGACGGGTTGTGGGCGAAGGTCACGTCGAACGCAGGGGCCAGGCGCCAGGCGCCGAGCTCGTCACAGAGGAACGCCAGGTTCTTGGTGTGGTCGTCCCGGTTCACCGCGGCGACGTTGAACACCATCCGGCGGAACGCCTGCTCTCTGGCGGCCTGCCCCAGGTCGAGCGCGTCGATCGTGGCCAGGTACTGCTCGTAGCCGTGTGCCCCGGCCAGGTTGAAGTCCAGGTGGGCCAGCCCGCACAACGACTGCATGTGCACTTTGCCCGCTGACCCGTACCGATCGAACCGTCGGGTGAGGAAGTGGGTGCGGGGACCTTCGGGCAACAAGCGGCACTCGGCCATCTCGACGCCCGCCTCGCGGGCCATCCGGTGGTAGGCGAACTCCACGATTCCGTAGCCCTGACCTTCACCGAGAGTCTGCTCCCGGGTGGGGTCGCCCCCGACCCCATCGAGCTTGATCATCCAGTGCTCGAACCCCTCGGGTGCGCCGAGCTGCCCGGACCGGATCTGACTGGTCTCCGGGTTGTAGGCGATCACCGCCTTCGGCCGGGCTCCTCCGGCGCTGGTACCCACGGCGATCAGCTGCTGTAGCGCCGCCTCGGCGTCGGGACCCCCCGAGAGCTCCCCCGCGAGCCCTTCTCGCGCCGCGGCCACCAGGTCGGCGAGTGCTATAGCCGTCACGGCGGTACGCGGTGCTTCGACCGGTGGGTGGAACTCGAGCGCGCCCATGGCCCGGTCAGCCGTGTAGGCCAGCCGGTCCAGCGGCGTGATCGACCCGGAGGTCACGCCCTGCGCCGCCATCCACGCGTCGATCAACGCGTTGCCGAACCGGTCGGGCAGGGCATCAGCGAGCAGCGGCGGCAACCGCAGGTACGTGGTCGGGTTCAGGTCCGGGAATTCGAATACACCCGGCCGCCGGGGTAGGTGCAGCGGCGAGAGCTCCACACCCGAGGCGATCCACTCCGGTGTGTATTCGAAGGCGTACGCGCCTGTGGCCGGATCTTCGGCGACGGCACCCACGGTCCGCCCCCACGCCCGCACCTCGATGACATCGACCGGCACGAACGTCATGCGCGACCCGTTCTCCGACCCGACGCTCGCTTGCGGTCGAGGCGCTGGTGTCGGCGTTGCTCGTCGAGCAACGCCAGCGGGCTGACCGGCACCGGGGGCGCCAGTTGTTCGATCCAGTCGGTTCGCCCGAGTGCCCGAACGACAGCGACCAGGGTCGAGAGGCTCGACCCGCTGCCGTGCTCGAGGGCGGCGAGCGTCGACACCGACACGTTCGCCGCCCGGGCCAGCTCTGCTTGCGTTCGGTCACCGCGCAGACGGAGCTCGCGGAGCTGCCGGCCGACCGTGGCCTCCCACTCCTGCGCCGTACGTGAAATTCCACTGGGCATCGCCATCCATCCAATCTATCCATGGATATTCATGGTTTACCTCGGATAAGCGACGATCAGAGATTACTGAACCCTTGAAATCCATAGATAGGAGTTCCCTTCGGGTAGAACCACCCGTTCATCACCGCTGAGATCCGTGCCCATCACCGCCGGCGGGACCACCCCCAACCTCGACGCCGCCCTCACCCCCACCCCCTGACCGCCGCGCGGCGTCGACGGTCGGCGACAAGGTGAGTCCTGTCGTCCGCCTTGTAGTCGCCGTGCGGTGCCGGTACCGGCCGGCCTTCGCCCCGCCCAAGCCCGGGTCTTCACCACCGGGTTGTGGCATCACCGGGCGTGCCGGGCCTTGGCCTCGTCGACGGTGACCGGGGCGCTGTCGCGCCTGTTGGGAGCCTCGGACCCCGCGATCGGCGCCGCCGCGCTCGGTGCGGTGACCGCCCTGCCCGAAGCCATCGGCCCGGTGTCCTTCCGGGATCTGGCCTGGCCCATGGCCCGCCTCCTCGACGACGGTGTGCACCTCAACCTGCTGTCACTCGAGGCGTTGGCCGCGGCCGAGCACCTGGGCGCCGTGCTCTGCCTCGCCACCGCCGACGAGAATCCGTCGCTGCTCGCGGCGGCTGCCATACGCGGCAACCCCACCCGGCTGATCCACGCGTGAGCGCCAGGCGGCCAATCGGGCTTCCTGTTCACGGCGGGCGCTGGCCATGACATCGAGGTCAATCGAGGCAGCTACCGGCTGTTGTTCTACGACCCCTCGGGTGAACGAGGGGCGGAGTGGTACCACAACGTCCCGCTCGACTCGGGAGCCCGGTCGGCCACGGTCACCCTGACGGTGGCGCCCACCAAGCGCCGCAACGCCTCGCTCGGTTCCGTCGGGCACGGACGGCGCCGCGCTCGGCGACACACGGTGGCCGCCCGCGCCGCCGGGATGAACCTCGACCTGGTGGTGTCCGACCCCGATCCCGACCAGCGCAAGGCGGTCGCCCACCGGGCGGGGCTGTCGATCGGGGACCGATTCCGCGACGACTGCTTCCTGAGCGGGAGTCTCTCCGTCGCCGCCGCGAACGAGGCGACTGAACCGGCCGAAGCCTGGATGGATTGCCGCCCTCACCCCACTCCCTGAACGCCCGCTACCGTCGCCACGGCCGGCGCTACGGCAGCCAGAACACCCAGTCGGTGGTGTCCTCCGGCGGATCAGCGGGGATCGCCTGCAAGGCGCCGATGAGGTTCTCGGGGTAAGCGACGCTGCCGCGATGGAAGCGTCGGGGTGAGGTGAAGACGATGCCGGCGTGGTGTTCGTCGGAAGCCGGCCATGAGCGGGCGATCTGGTCGAAGTCGCGGACGTTCTTGGTGACCACCACGCGACCGATCCCCGAGGCGTGGCGGAGCAGGTCCTCGTCGGACAGCACCCGCAGGCCCGGGTCGGCGGCGGCCGCCTCGACATCGTGACCCTCGGTGCGCAGGCGATCGGCCACCACGGGCGAATGGTGAACGTCCAGCAGCAGCTTCAAAGGGCGAGGAGGTCGTTCTGGCGACGCCACCGGGCCTCCGCTTCGGCCGCCGCAGCACGGTTCGCAGAGATCTCGTCGTCGATCTCGTCGGTGAACTCGGCGTAGTAGGCCAAGGCGGCATCGACCTCGGCCCGCCGGAGCCCGAAAAGATCCGCGGCGCGATGCACCCGCTGGTCCGGCGGGACATCGCCGCCGATTATCCCGTCGACCACCTCCCAGAGGTCGGGGCCACCGATCAACGCGGGTCTCCGGCCGCGTGTGCCGTCGCGGAAGGTGACGAGGGGGTGGCGGCGTTGACGGAGACCCTCGTCGATCAACTCCTCGGCGAGCGCTGAATTCGAGCGCCCCCGTGTCGCCGACTCCAACCGCAGTCGTTCAGCGACCCGGTGATCACGAAATCGCACCGATACGGGCTGGGTCATGACTACATTGTAGTCGCCACGACTCGGTTTCGGCTGGGACGGGACGATCCTGTGTCGACGACCGGCCGGTAGCCCTTCAACTCGAGTTCGGGGCTGCTCGGGCCCGGTGCACGCCGCCGGCCGGCGCCTTGACGCCCCCCCCCGCTGGCCTTAGCGTTGCGATGTCTCAGGAGGGCGTCCCGGCCGGGACGGCGGGGTGAGACGGAGAGAGCGGACCATCATGGGACAGCAGTCGACACTCCGACGCGCGGCGTTCGCGCGCCCACGACCCGCCGGCCGCCGCCGCCCCAGCGGTGGCGTCGCCGCCCTGGTGTTGGTCGCCCTGCTCGCGGCGCTGTTGAGCGCGGTCGCCCCCACGACCCCCGTGGCCGCCGACGGCAACGAGGCACCCGGCGCCCCCTTCGCGGCCCGTTCGATCACCGCCGGCTCCTCCCACTCGTGCGCGATCCTGCCGGTGGGACGCGTCAAGTGCTGGGGCTCCAACAGCCTCGGGCAGTTGGGGCAGGACTCCACCGCCAACCTCGGCGACAGCGCCGGCGAGATGGCCGCCCTCCCCGCCGTCAACCTGGGCGCCGGGCGCACCGCCACCGCCATCACCGCCGCCGGGAACCACACCTGCGCCCTGTTGGACAACGCCACCATCAAATGCTGGGGCACCAACACCAGCGGGCAGTTGGGGCAGGACTCCACCGCCAGCCTCGGCGACGCCGCCGGCGAGATGGCCGCCCTCCCCGCCGTCAACCTGGGCGCCGGACGAACCGCCACCGCCATCACCGCCGGCGCCGCCCACACCTGCGCCCTGTTGGACAACGCCACCATCAAATGCTGGGGCACCAACATCAGCGGGCAGTTGGGGCAGGACTCCACCGCCAACCTCGGCGACGCCGCCGGCGAGATGGCCGCCCTCCCCGCGGTCAACCTGGGCGCCGGGCGCACCGCCACCGCCGTCACCGCCGGCGACTCCCACACCTGCGCCCTGTTGGACAACGCCACCATCAAGTGCTGGGGCTCCGGCCCCGCCGGGCAGTTGGGGCAGGACTCCACCGCCACCCTCGGCGACGGCGCCGGCGAGATGGCCGCCCTCCCCGCGGTCAACCTGGGCGCCGGGCGCACCGCCACCGCCGTCACCGCCGGCGCCGCCCACACCTGCGCCCTGTTGGACAACGCCACCGTCAAGTGCTGGGGCTTCAACAACAGGGGGGAGTTGGGGCAGGACTCCACCGCCACCCTCGGCGACGGCGCCGGCGAGATGGCCGCCCTCCCCGCGGTCAACCTGGGCGCCGGGCGCACCGCCACCGCCGTCACCGCCGCCGCCCACACCTGCGCCCTGTTGGACAACGCCACCATCAAATGCTGGGGCACCGGCTTCAGTGGACGGTTGGGGCAGGACTCCACCGCCCACCTCGGCGACGCCTCCGGCGAGATGGCCGCCCTCCCCGCCGTCAACCTGGGCGCCGGGCGCACCGCCACCGCCGTCACCGCCGGCGCCGCCCACACCTGCGCCCTGTTGGACAACGCCACCATCAAGTGCTGGGGCACCAACACCAGCGGGCAGTTGGGGCAGGACTCCACCGCCAACCTCGGCGACGCCGCCGGCGAGATGGCCGCCTTGCCCGAGATCGACTTCGGGTCCGATCCGGCGTCGATGTCGGTGGCGTTGACCGCCGACGAGACCTCGGTCCTTGCGGGTGAGACGATCCACTACCACTTGACGGTCACCAACACCGGTATCTCGGCCCTGTCGGGGTTCACGGTGTCGGACCCGAACGCGCCGAACTGCGTCCAGGCCATCGCCGGTCTCGCCGCCGGCGCCAACCAAGTCATCGATTGCGCCTACACGACCACCACCGCGAACATCGGCACCTACGCGAACACCGCCACGATCGACACCACCCAGACGGCCCCGGTGGTGTCGAACACGGTGAACGTGACGGTGACGCTCCCCGCCGGCGCCGGTCTGGTGTCGGGCACGGTCACCGAGACCGGTTCGGGTAACCCGATTGCGGGGGCGGTGGTGGCGGTGTTGTCGACGGCGACGTTCTCGCCGGTCGCAGTCGCGACCGCCAATGGTTCCGGCCAGTACGTCGCCGCCCCGGCGGCGGGCAGCTACTTCGTGTACGCCCTCGACACCACCGGCGCCCACACCCCCGGGTTCTCCGGGGCGCCCACCACGGTGGCGGTCACCGCGGGGAACACCACCACCGCCGACGCGGCGTTGGCCGCGACGCGGGGCACCCTGGCGGGCACCGTCACCGACATCGACACCGGCGTCGCCGACGTGGTGGCCATGTCGGTCGACCTGGCCAACGGGCAACCCGGCGCCGGTGACCTCACCGACGGCAACGGCGCCTACTCGATCCCCGGGATCCCCGCCGGGTCGCGCCTGTTGGAGTTCATCGACCTCACCGCCGTCCACAGCGTCGAGTTCTACGACAACGTCCCCACCCCCACCGGCGCCCAGGTCCTCACCATCACCGGGGCCGCCACCACCACCGCCAACGCCGAACTGGCCTTCCAGACCCCGCCCGGCACCACCGCCCACCTCACCGGCCAGATCACCGCCACCGGCGGCGGGAACCTCGAAGGCGTCGCCGTGCTCGCCCTGCGCACCTCGGACTTCGGGCTCGCCGCCGGCGACCTCACCGACGGCACGGGCAGCTACGACATCGCGTTGGATCCCGGCACCTACAAGTTGGCGTTCTACGACCCGTCGGGCACCCACCTGTTCGAGTGGCACGACAACCAGCCCGCGTCGGGCCTCGGGTCCGCGGCGACGGTGACGGCCACCGCGGGGACCCCGTTGGCGACCAACGCGGCGTTGACCCCGACCACCGGCACCGTGTCGGGCACGGTGACCGAGTCAGGCAGCAACGCCAACCTGGGCAACGTGTTCGTCGTCGCCATCAACCCCAGCGGTGTCGTCGTGGGCGGCACCACCACCGCCGCCAACGGCACCTACACCCTCACCAACCTCCCCGTCGGCAACATCCGCATCCGGTTCGTCGACCTCAACGCCACCCACACCGACGAGTACTACGACAACGCCCCCGACTTCGCCGGCGGAACCCTCGTGCCCATCACCGCCGGCGGCGCCACCACTGGGATCAACGCCGCCCTCATCGCCATCGAGTGAACGGCCGCCGGCGTCCACGCTTTCGTGCTCGGCCATCGGTCCGGCGGCCTGGCCCGGCCCGGTCAACGCCGGTTCAGCAGGCCATGACGGTGGCCATGGCGGTGCAGAACTCGGGCCAGCGCTGCGGGTCGACGGTTCCTGCCGGCCGCAGCAGGCGGGCCACGGGCACCAGTTGGGTGTTGTCGAGGTTGGCCACCGAGCCTTCGGCCACCCCCTCCGGCGGGCCGAGCGGCACCTCGGTGGGGATGGCACGGACCACGGTCGTGATCGGCGCCACCAGCACCCGCGTCAGGCGGCCCGCCACCCGTGACCGGGTCAACACCACAACCGGGCGGATCTTGTCGAGGTCGGCCCACCACACCTGACCGTGGCCGAGACCGGTCAAGCCTCGCCCCGCCGCCGGCGCGCCGCCAGATCGACCAGATCGGCGGGAACCTCACCGTCGTAGTCCAGGTCGGGCCCCGGCGGCACCGACCACGACAGCGCAGGGTCCGCCTCGTACGGGTGGCGCTCGAGGGCCTCGATCTCGCGGCGGGCCTCCTCCAACTCGATGAGCGCCGCCAGCGCGCGGTCCAAGATCTCGCTGTCACGGCCCGCAACCAGACGCCGGCAGCGTTCGAGCCGGGTGGCATCGACTGTGGTCGATAGACGAACACGCTTCATGCCATGAACTGTAGCCACTCGACGCGCTCCCCCTGTTCCGCCGTGCTGGGCCGCGACCCGGTGCGCTCTGCACTCGCTGGCGGCTGGCCGGCGTCGCCCACGGGTGGCCCCGGATCGTTCACAATTCCGGTCAATGGTCACTTTACTGACGCTTGTGCGTTATAGTGACCATCGGAGGGTTCCCGTGGACGTGTCGATGCCGATCACCACTGTCGTGCCCAGCCTGGACGGACCGGTGCTGGTCGCCCTGGCAGCAACCACCGCCCCGGCGAGCCTCGCCGAGGTCCACCGGCGGGCCGGAAGGGGGTCGAAGTCAGGCGTCCGGGACGTGTTGTTGCGGATGGTCGAGGACGGGATCGTCCACGATGTTCCCGGTGGATACGTGCTGAACCGCGAGCACCTGGCCGCAACGGCGGTCACCGCGCTGGCCGATCTTCACGGCGAACTGGCCCGACGGATCCGTGCGACGGTCGAGGACTGGGGCGGTGAGGTATTGCTCGTCGGCCTCTTCGGGTCCGCGGCACGGCGCGACGGCGACCACGCCAGCGACATCGACCTGCTGGTGGTCTCTGACGCCGACACCCGCGACGACCTGATCGACCGGCTGGTCGACCGGGTGCGCGCGTGGACGGGCAATCGCGCCCAGGTGATCGGGTTGTCCTCGACCGAAATGCACCGCCTACGCCACGCCGGTGAGGCCATCGTGGCGCGCTGGGACGGCGAGCTCGTCGTGATCTGCGGTGACCGGCGGGCCCTGGGACGCGCCGCCTGATGGCTCGGACCAGAGGGAGGACCCAGCGCTGCGATCGCAGTGCGGCGCTGAACCGACTGGCTCAGGCCGAGTCGTTCCTCCTCGCCGCCGACCTCGTGACGGCGGACGAGAGCGACATCGCCAACCCCGGGGTGGCGGCTGCGCTCGCGGTCCTGGCCGGCATCGCGGCCTCCGACGCTGCCTGTTGCGCCAAGTTGGGTGTGCGTGCCCGCGGACAGTCCCACGACGAGGCGGTCGGCGTTCTGGCCACCGTCGCCCCGCACGGAGCCGAGATGGCGAAGGACCTCGGTCGACTGCTCAACCGCAAGGACGACTCGCACTACGGGGTCACCTTCGTGTCGCAGGGTGATGCCGAACGCATGATCGGTTGGGCACGTCGACTGCTCGCGGGAGCACGCACCGCAGTCGAGTCCTAGGTGGTTGCGGGCCTGAATGCCGCCGAGGTTGGGCGGTCCAGCGGGTCAGGTTGTGGGCGAGGACGGCCAGTGGGGCCACAACTGACCCAGCTGACCAACGTCCGCGCCTGACAAGCCGGGCTCAGCGGGCTCGGGGCGCCGTCACCTGGGCCGGATCGGGGTGGTCGTGCCCGCAGGCCGCGCGGCGGTGGCACCGTCGCCTTCGATGACACCGGAGGGATGGCGGGGCCAGGGCCGGGGCGGCATCGAGTAGCTCGCCACCAGTTCGGACTGGGTGGCCACGCCGAGCTTGCGGTACAGCGCGCTCATCTGGTTACGGACCGTCTTGGCCGAGACCCCCTGTCGCTCGGCGATCTGGGGTGCCCGCCGCCCCACGAACAGGGCCCGGGCGATCTCCATCTCGCGGTCGGTGAGAATGCCGGGATCGATGGGCGGGAAACGCAGATGGGTGGGGCGGACGTCGGCCACCACCAGGGGGTGCGGCCCCTCGAGGCGCCGCAACGCGACCCGCACGGCCGCCCACCGGCCCTGGGGGCCCAGGGCTCGCGCGTCGAACTCGACGTCGACGAAGCGCCCCGCGACCAGTCCGCGGGCAAGACCGGAGACCGCAGGCACGTCCTCGGGGTGCAACATGACGAACAGGTGGCCGCCCACCTGGTCGGCGGGGTCCATGGCCCATTCCCGAAAGCGGCTGTCGGCGCCGACGATGACCAGGTCGAGGTCGTACGCGACCTTCACCGCCCACAACGCGTCGCTCTGCAGCTCGAGATCCTGCGGGTGCCAGTCGTGGGCGTCGTCGACGGCCACCACGACGAGCGCTTCGCCGTCGCCGACCACGGCGTGCACGTGCAACACGTGCAAGCGCAACTCGCGGGCGGGGCCGTCGGGCGGCGTGACCCGCACGTCGAGGTTGTGGCACGAGTCCTCGTCGCCCAGGTCGGTGACCAGGGCGGACAAGACGTGGCGGGTGGCGGCGGGCACCACGTCCAGCGCGGCCGCGGCCGCCACCGTCGCCGGGGCCGATCCCCCCAACAGTCCCGCCATCGCCGGGTTGGCGTAGACGATCGCCCCCGTGCGCGGGTCGACCACGGCCATGCCGAACGGCACCGCCGCGAGGCGTGACGCCGCGTGGCCGATGACCCCCACCCACCGGTCGTGGGCGCCAAGCGCGCCCCGGGACTCCACCACGATCAGCCCTCGGCCCCCCGGGGCGAGGCGACACCGAGGCGACCCCGGTATCTCCCCGTCAAAAAGTCGCCGCCGTGCCGCCATGGGGCATTTTGTCCTATTGACCCCGCGCCGGGGGCCGCGGAGACTTGACAGGTTCCGGCCACCCTCGGCCGGGCGGCGCAAAGGCGAGGCACACGATGCGACGAGTCACGACGGCGGCGATCGATCACACCACCACGGGCAGGCGCCGACACCCGCGCCGCCGCCGAGGCGCCGCCTCCGTCCTGGTGGTGGTCGCCCTCGTGGCCGCCACCCTCACCGCAGTCGTCGCCGCCCCCACCGCACCGGTCGCCGCCGACGGCAACGAAGCCCCCGCCGCGCCGCTCGCGGCCCGCTCCATCACCGCTGGCGGTAACCACACGTGCGCGATCCTCCCCTCCGGCGCCGTCAAGTGCTGGGGCCGAGGCCTCAGCGGGCGACTGGGGTACGACTCCACGGCCGACCTGGGCGACCAGCCCGGTGAGATGGCCGCTCTGGGAACGGTCAACCTGGGCGCCGGGCGCACCGCCACCGCCGTCACCGCCGGCCCCGAACACACCTGCGCGTTGTTGGACAACGGCACCGTCAAATGCTGGGGCCTAGGCAACCGCGGGCAGCTGGGGCAGGACTCCACCACCAATCTCGGCGACCAAGCGGGCGAGATGGCGGCGCTCCCCGCGGTCAACCTGGGTGTCGGGCGCACCGCCACCGCCGTCACCGTCGGCACCACCCACACCTGCGCCCTGCTCGACGACGCCACCGTCAAATGCTGGGGCCAGGGCACTTTCGGGCGGTTGGGGCAGGGCTCCACCGCCAACCTCGGCGACCAAGCGGGCGAGATGGCCGCCCTGGCGGCGGTCAACCTCGGCGCCGGGCGCACCGCCACCGCCATCACCGCCGGCAACGCCCACACCTGCGCC
>CXWK01025604.1_pt3 | contig 35375 bp, 29 predicted proteins | sample 590851 | NCBI WGS metagenome assembly CXWK01 (sample SAMEA3498364, study PRJEB10139) | wastewater metagenome | biome: wastewater treatment plant; material: activated sludge | place: Denmark | collected 2014-08-01
TAAATTAAAAATTGGGGGCTTACAAGGCATAGGTATGCAGCCTTTAACTTTTTTCATGATTCCATGGGTATCATTGAGTTACATTTTTGTTTCGATATTACCCATAACTATTTTAGTAAAGGGTCGTAGCTGAAAAATACTTACAACTGAATCCCGCCTTAAAGTACGAAACGCCATTCATTTCTGAATGGCGTTTTTGATTCTGATTAAATCGGTGGGGCTTCACGGACCAACATCAGGTGTTCCCCTTCGTTCAAGCCGTCAGCCCAGTCGCCAAGACCGATGTCCCAGAGTCCGCTCGGATAACGGTGAGCAAACGGAATCTGGTAATTTATCTTGTCGGCGAACAGGTTTACTTTCTTATCGAGTGAGTAAACCCACCCAAGAGGAAACGCTTTCGGCATGACTAGTCGCGCCAGAGTCAGACCCTGGGCACCGACGAGTAATGCATGCTGACTCTCGAGGTAAGCCAAACAACCAGCACTCCCGACGTGTTCCACACACACCGGGATAAAACTCACCTCGTAGAGTTTGCCCGCTACGAGCCGGGTGGTCACCCGAGATAAGTTCTCACTGGTGAGGTTCTCAGAGATATGCTGAGTTTCTTTACGTCCGTGCATCCTTTTTACGAATGTGTCGATCTGGCTCCTATGTCTGTAGCCAACAGGAACCGCGAGCGTAAATTTACCCTCCGGTTCGCCAAAACGTCGATCGTTCATGAGTCTTATCCTTCCTGTAAATGTACGTAGTTTATGGGTAATATTTCAACCCAAAGTTCCAATTCCTACTTATAATTAACATCTTAAACAAAGAAAGTCAATTATTAGTTTTCGGAATCAATTTTTGTTTCCTGTAGTTTAAAAGATTCTTTTATATTTAATTCCAGTTCTTCGATACCATGAAAACCCGTCAACACATCCCCATCTATCACAAGTGCGGGTAGTACTGTGTCCTTGATCTTATAAATTTGAAGCATAGCGGTAATGGCGGATAGATCAGTACTATAATCAAAAGAATATACGCGCAGTTCTGGGTACTTCGCACGGAGTGCAGTCAACACTATGCCCTGTCGTTCACATTCACTACAATTGTCTTTAGTGGTGTAAAAATATAAAATAAAAGCCGATTTTACTTTGCAACGTTCAGCTATTCTCTTGTTCAAGAGGTAGTCTTTGATCTGAAGAAGTGAATAGTATTTTCTCAGATATGTTACCTCTTCTGTTTCACCTAGATTGTTTTGTCCCCATTCCAGCTTGTCACCGAGCTCGCCCAGTTCCCCTTTCAGCACAGAATCAGAAATATTCTTACAAGAAAGTTCAGACAGTAGTGAAAACTGGGTTTCCGAAGACAGTATGTCTATAGCTATTTTATCTTGGATAGATTTTAACTCATTTATTTTCCTATCGCCTATATAATTCGACAGGTAAATAGCAGTCAAAAAAAGACCCGCAGTAATAAGTAAAACTATAAAATATTTTTTCCAATTTACATTTTCATTCATAAACTTTATTTCCAAGCCGGTGTCTTATTAAAAATTGTATTTATAACTGCTCTCATAAACCAGAAAGGTGCTATAAGGATAAATACTGGTAAGAAAAAAAACATTTCATATGAAAAAGACCATTTATTTTCGAGCATTCTTCGTCCAAAGAAAATGGCAAAAACTACAGAAGAATAAATAAGAATATTAATAAAAAAGTATGATTGAATATTAAAAAAGAAAAAATCAAAATTAAAGTCAAAAGAATGCCATGGGTATTGAAAACCTACAGTTTGATAGACTAAAATTTTAGAGTAAATATAATGACCTATATTGTAGAAAATCCGAGTAAACATGTAGCATATAGCAAAAATAGACATCACCCCGGTAGGTAAAGTAAATAAAGCAAAATTTCCATATTTTCGTTTAAATATAAGCTCCCTGTAGTCGATAGTATTGTTCAAAAAACCATAATTCCAACGAATTCTTTGCTTAAAAAGTTTTTTTAGGGTTGGGGGAGTATTGGTATACACCAAAGCATCATTACAGTGGTCAATCTTGTAAAAGTTCTTCTGCATTCTATAAGCAATCTCCATGTCTTCAGTGTTGTGAGCATGCCTATAAGGCCCCAAATCCTTAAAAACCTTTGTGCGGAATATAGTAAAAGGACCAGGCGTTACATTGATAGCTCCGAGAAAACCAAGCATTTTTTTTGAATAAATACCCATATTGTATTCAGCCTTTTGAGCAATCTGAATAAAAGTTCTAGGATTATGAACTGTAACCGAAGGAACCACAGCCATAGTTTCTTTGTCTTTAGCAAAATAGCTCATAATCCGCACCAAGGCCTCCGGATCTACAAACGAGTCTGCATCTAAACAACCGACAAAATCTGTCTCCGTATTTTCTAGCCCTAGGTTTAAGGCGGTGTATTTTCCACCATTTTCTTTTTTAAATACTTTTACACCTTTTGTTTTAGAAAATTTAGAAATAACATTCCAAGTACCGTCTGTAGACCCATCATCAATTAAAAAAACTTTGAGTTTATCTTTAGGGTAATTTAGATTCAACACCGAACGTATTGTTTTATAAATAGTTTTTTCTTCGTTGTAGCCCGGTACGATGATAGTCACTGCAGGATAAGAAGAAAGCTTTGTCTCCCCTTTACGAATGACTATCTTTTTTCGGTTCTCAAGTAAGGTCACTAGAAAAAAAACCTGCACGTACATCGCCAGAAACACCAATACATATAAGATTGTGTCAGAAAAAAATGCCATATTACTCATGTAATATAGCATTTTTCCAGCAAAATGTAAACCCGAGCTTTAAAAACAGGGCAGGCCTACATACTTTGATCAGCACCCCCTACTTGGCAAGTAGAGCAGTTTGCACAACTAGCCATACACTTTTTGCACTTACAGCAAAAAAGCTTTCCTACAGCTGCCACACCTACAAGCAAGTAAACAACTGCTTCAAGTGTAGGCATGGAACCCAAAACCATGTTCACAACATTCCATGCATCACCTTTACCTAAAAGCATTCCTAGCCCTACCAATCCCCAGTTTAAACCCCCGACAAATAACAGAGTCTTCAAAGTCTTAGAAACAGCGCAACCACCCCAATGACAATTACATCCTCCATTCATAATATTTTTTAAGTTAACTTATAATAAGTAAATTATACCCCTATATCTATATTATTACAAATACTTGTTTATGCTCCTGATTTATTGCTATAATGTGGTATATTAACAATTAACTTTTAAAATCAAATGCACGAAAATAGTGTTGAAAACGCAGAAACTAAAGCTCCAGAAGTAAAACCTAGCAATAATTCTAGCCAAATAGCTAGTGCGATTATCATAGCAGGGCTCATTATCGGCGGAGCTGTTTTATTAAAAGGAAGTGGATCTACTGGCTCCCCGACAGCAAATAATAATGCGGGAAACGGAACCTTCCAAGGTAGAGCTGTGGCAAAAGATGAACATATTTTAGGAAATAAAAACGCTGAAATTGTTATCGTGGAATATTCTGATACTGAATGTCCATTTTGTAAAACATTCCACAAAACAATGGAACAGGTAGTAGCAGATAGTGACGAAAAAGTAGCTTGGGTGTTTAGACATTATCCTATTCCTCAACTGCACGCAAAAGCTACTCGTGAAGCCGAAGCTACCGAGTGTGCTTGGGATCAAGGCGGAAACGATGCTTTTTGGAGATACACAAATAGACTTTTTGAAGTTACCACATCAAACGACGGTTTGGCTGATTCAGAACTTCCAAAAATTGCCCAGTACGTGGGACTAAACGTAGACACATTCAATAATTGCTTGAGTACTGGAAAGTATAAAGAAAAAGTAGCTGCAGACGTAAGTGATGGAGCAAAAGCTGGAGTGCGTGGAACACCATCCTCTTTTATTTTGAAAAATGGTAAGTTAGTAAATACTATACCAGGAGCTCTGCCATACGATAAAGTAATACAGATGCTAGCTGAGATCAAATAATCTCACAAACAAAAAGCCCTCAATGAGGGCTTTTTGTTTAGTCAAAGTAGTTCTTAAGTCTTGAAATCTTTTCGTGTTGGCGGAGTTTTTCATGCACTTTCGCCTCGATCTGACGAATACGTTCACGAGTCACTCCAAACTCTTCACCTACTCGCTCTAGGGTGTGCTGGATACCATCAAGTAAGCCGTAACGCATCTCGAGTATTTTGCGTTCTTTTGGATTTAATTCGTCGAGTACTTCACGGATCTGGTCTGACAATATTCTTCGTGAAGATTCTTGGTCTGGACGCAAAATCTTATCATCTGGAATAAAGTTCTCGAGTGTAGACTTATCATCATCATCCCCAACTGGTTGTTCGAGTGATACAGTCTCCTGAGAAATATTTTCAATAGTATGAATTTTTTCTACTGGTAAGCCCATCTCTGTAGCTATTTCCTCCGCTAATGGCTCGCGACCAAGGTCTTGAGAAAGACGGCGGTGAGTCTGTTTATATTTAGAAATTGTTTCCACCATGTGCACAGGAATACGAATAGTTCGGGATTGGTCAGCTAGTGCACGAGTGATGGATTGGCGGATCCACCAAGTAGCATAAGTAGAAAACTTGTAACCCTTGGTCCAATCGAACTTTTCCACAGCCTTAAATAGACCCAGATTTCCTTCTTGAATAAGGTCAAGCAAGGTTAGGTTTGCAGAACGACCGACATATTTCTTAGCGATAGACACAACCAAGCGCAGGTTTGCTCGAGCCAGCAAATTCTTTGCCTCCAAATCCCCATGTTCAATACGCTTTGCCAATTCTTTTTCTTCATTGCCGTGAATAAGTGGGTACTGACCGATTTCTTTCAAATACATCTGAATAGAGTCATGCATACTACCCTTGTTCAGATCTTTATCATTTACATCAAGGTCCAGGTTTAACAAGTTTCCACCTTCGAGCACATCGATACCTGCCACACTAAACTTTTCATATAGCTCGTCCAAGAACAAAATATTGTTTTCAATATCTGGGAAAGTTTTTAGAATCTCGTCATAAGTTATAAATCCTCGCTTTCTACCTTTTTCGATAAGTTCAGTAGAAATACGTTCCAAGTTTTCAGCTTTTCTTTCAGCCGAAGAAAGCTTCTTTACTTTCTCCACTACCTTCTTTACCACTTTCTTCTTGAGGACCTTTTTAGCCTTAACAGCTTTCTTTACTTTTTTCTTCACAACTATCTTCTTCTTTTTCAAAACTTTCTTTTTATTTATTTTTTTATTTTTCTTTTTCATAATTATTTCTTTACTCTACTATTTTTAATATTTTCTTTCTTTTTATTCAGTTCATTTATTTCGTGCAGTATTTCTTTACTTCTCTGATCGTCCGGCTCTCTACCTAATTCTTGCATTTTCTGGGTTAGAGTTTCATTTATATTTTCTTCTTCTAGATTCATAAACATCTCTTCCACGCTTTTTTCTAAATTCTCACCACTTCCATAAAATACTTCGGCTTCAAATAGGAGGTCCTGCCTAGAATCTTCGTATTTTTTAGCAACTTCTCCTAGTTTATTAAAAATAGAATCAAAATCAATAGTCGGCGTTTGTAAACCCTTCTGCCAGAGAGCGATACCTAGGAGTTTACGCTCGATAGAATCCTTTCTGTACATTTTAGTTATAGCCTCCCCTGCGCCTTTTATTTCTTCTTTTTCATACTTTAGTTCCTGCTCAATCTTTTGCAAATCTTCTTTCAGCGCCGACTCGGGTATGCCTGACATATCACTTATCTTTTTTATAAAAAACATTTTTTCTATTGAACTCTCGAGCGCGTTTACAAAAGGTAGAATAGTTTCTTTGATAATTCTTCCGGCCTTACGCTCATCACCATTTGAATTTTTTATAGCCTTATTCAAAAGAAACTCTATTATGTGCTTGGCATTCTTTATAGCTTCTTTCCATGCCTCAGGGCTATCCTTGCCTATTAAATCCGCTGGATCCACTCCGTCCGGCATATCTACCACTTTTACGTCCATACCCAAGGAAAGGGCGATTTTGCCCGCACGGATAGTAGCATTGGCCCCTGCCTTGTCAGCATCGAAAGATAGCACTAGATTCCCTGATAGACGCCGTATGAGTCCTAAATTGCTTACTACGTTCTCTTTGGACACTGTAGAGTCCGACAGGGCTGTACCCGAGGTAGCCACTGTATTTCTGTACCCTGCTTGATGCGACATTATTAGGTCAAACTGCCCTTCGACTAGAATAGAAAAATTATTTTTACGAATAGAATCCTTGGCTTTATCTATGCCGTACAGAACTGCATTTTTAGAAAATATCGGTGTTTCCGGACTGTTTAGATACTTAGCAGATTTTCCATCATCTACAAAAAGTCTTCCAGAAAAAGCTACTATGCGCCCGCTCGAGTCTGCTATCGGAAACATTACCCGTCCACGAAAACGATCGTAATATCCTTTCTCGGTTTTCTTTATGAGTCCTGCACGTTCTAATTCTAAATCTGAAAATTTATTTTTTAGATTTTCATACAGCAATCTCCAATCATTCTTGATATAACCAATGCGAAAATCTTTTATACTTTTTTCATTAAGTCCGCGAGACTTTAGATAATCTTGAACTTCTTTATTTATTGTTAGGTTCGCTTCGAAGTATTTCGTAGCCTCTTCCATGATGCGATAGAGTTTTTCTTTCTCACTTTCAGCTTCTTTCATTTCTTTAGTGTAAGCCTCCAGTGGCACACCAGCCCTATTCGCTAAAAGTTTTAACGCACCCTTAAAATCTAGTCCCTCAAACTCTTCAACAAAAGAAAAAATGTCACCACTGGCTCCACAACCAAAACAATAATAACTACCCCTGTCAGGCGAAACGAAAAAGCTAGGTGACTTTTCATTATGAAAAGGACACCTTGCTTTTAGGTTTACACCCGCACGATCCAATTTTATGTAAGAAGAGACAACGTCTTCGATTGAAAGTCTCTCCTTAATTTTTGCAACGGGAGAGTTCATAAAGTTTGGAATTATTTAGAATTAAATCCAGTTCCGGCAGGAATTAGTCGGCCGATGATGACATTTTCTTTTAGTCCTCGTAGGTTATCTACTCCGCCTTTCACAGCGTTTTCGATAAGCACACGGTTTGTGTTTTGGAATGAAGCCGCAGATAGCCAGCTCTTTGTACGTAGAGAAACTTCGGTAATACCAAGTACCACTACTTCAGCTTTAGCTTCTTTCATACTCTCGCCATTTACTCTTACGTTTTCTTCCATGAGTGTCGCGTTTTCTACGATATCTCCATTTGAGAAGTTAGTTTCTCCGGCATCACTGATCTTTCGGCGTGAGAACATCTGACGGATAATTATCTCAGTGTGTTTTCGAGAAATAGAAGCACTTTGTAATTCGTAAACTTTATTGATTTCACCGATTATGTATTCTTCAACAAGTTCCTTGCTACCGAGCTTGAACATAGAAGCTATGTCTGCAGAACCATCAGTTAGGAGTTGGCCTTTCTTTACGGTGTCACCCACCTTTACGATAGGACTTCGGCGGAAAGCCACAACATATTCCATTTCATTTTTCTTTCCGTCTTCTTTAGAGTCAGAAAGAACTTTGATAACTTTTTCTTTTCCATCCTTATCAGATATTGAGAAAACTTCACCATCAGTTTCAGAAATGATAGCTGGGTTCTTTGGGATGCGTCGTTCGAAAATTTCTTCAATACGAGGCAAACCTGTAGTGATGTCAGTACCTGCCACACCTCCGGCATGGAAAGTACGTAGAGTCAGCTGAGTTCCTGGTTCACCGATAGCCTGAGCAGCCACGATGCCCACCGCTTCACCTTTTTCTACCAATCGATTTCTACCTAGGTCGAGTCCGTAACAGTTTACACAAAGGCCGTGTACAGTCTTACATGTGAGTGGAGATCGAACGAAGACTTCAGTAAATCCGGCTTTTTCAATATTGTTCGCTTCTTCTTTGGTCACTAGGAATCCTTTCTTGTAAACCACTTTACATTCTTTGTCTTTCAAGTCTGCACCAAGGATTCTTCCACGTAGGTTTTTAGAAAGAGGAATTTCAATACCAGAAATATTTTCACGAGTGACAGTCTTACCGTCCTTGGTTCCACAGTCATCTTCCGTAATCACCACATCTTGCGCCACGTCCACTAGACGTCGAGTTAGATAACCCGCCTTTGCAGTATTAAGTGCTGTGTCGGAAGCACCCTTACGAGCTCCGTGAGTAATGACGAAGTATTCGATAGGAGAAAGACCTTCTTGGTAAGAAGGGATAATTGGGAACTCCAAAGTTCTACCTTGGTTGTTTTGGATAAGCCCGATCATACCAGTCATCTGCATAAGTGAAGACATAGTACCTCGAGCCTTTGAAGTAAAGAGGTCATATGTTGAACCCTTTTTGTCCAAAGTTGTCGGCATAACTTTTTCCAAATCTTTCTTGGTGTGAGTCCAGATTTCGATAATCTTTTGGTATTTTTCTTCTTCAGACAAAAGACCATCATTCCATTGAGAAACGATTTGCTCTTCCAATTTTTTACCAGCCGCGATAATCTTTGGCTTTTCCGGTGAGATAGAAACGTTGTCTATACCCCAAGTAGTACCAGACACAGTCGAATACTTGAATCCAAAAGATTTGATCTTGTCTAGGTACGCTGGAGTAGCGTCTACACCGACATGTCCAATCAGATCATCAAGAAGTCCGAATAATCGGTCTTGGTGCATTTCTTCGTTTACGAATGGAAAATCAGATGGAAGAATACTATTGAATAGTAATCGTCCTACTGTTGTTTCAAATATTTTACCTTCGTACTTTTTGTATTTTAGAGAATCAGTAGCTAAAACTTTTACTTGAGCACGAAGAGAAATTATTCCATACTCATGTGCAGTAATAGCTGTGTTTGGACTAGAGAAATACTTTCCTTCTCCAAGTTCCTCAGTTGATGTTTTAGTCATCCAGTAAGCTCCAAGTACCATGTCCATGCGAGGGTTTACGATCAAATCTCCGTTTTGTGGCTTGAGTAGGTTCTTGTTTGCAGCCATCAATTCCTTCGCTTCCTTTTGCGCTTCTTCAAGAAGTGGAACGTATACGGCCATCTGGTCTCCGTCGAAGTCAGCGTTGAAAGCCTGACACACTAGAGGGTGCACTTGGATAGCATTCCCTTCGATAAGAATAGGGTTGAAAGCTTGAATACCTAGACGGTGCAAAGTAGGCGCACGGTTTAGAAGAACATATTTTCCATCGATAACTTCTTCGAGCATTGCCCAAACTTCTGCTCCACGTTCTTCGATCAGTTTGTTTGCCCCACGAATATTGAAAGCGAGTTCAGCTTGCAATATTTTTGAAATAACGAAAGGACGGAAAAGTTCCAGTGCCATATGCTTCGGCAATCCGCATTGATTTAGTTTTAGTTGCGGACCCACCACGATCACAGAACGTCCAGAGTAGTCTACACGCTTACCCAAAAGATTTTGTCGGAATAGACCTTGCTTGGATTTTAGGTTATCAGAAAGAGATTTTAGTGGGCGCTTTTGAGACTGACTCATAGCTGCACTATCATTTTGCTTGGCGATAGAGTTATCAATCAAGGCATCCACTGCTTCTTGAATGATTCTTTTTTCGTTTCGCAGGATCACGTCTGGAGCATTGATTTCTTTCAATTTCTTTAGACGATTGTTTCGGTTGATAACGCGTCTGTATAGATCATTCAAATCTGATGTTGCGTGTCTACCACCATCGAGAGCCACCATAGGGCGAAGTACTGGAGGAATAACTGGGATCACAGTTAGGAACATCCATTCAGGTCGGATGTCCGCATATGACATAGCGCGAATAAGTGAAAGCCTCTTTTGTAGTTTTTCTTTTTCTACAGCACTAGCTTTTACAAGCATTTCTTCAGTGCGAGCCTTTAACTTATTCAAATCCAAATTTTTGAAGATAGAATAAATAGCTTCAGCACCGATGTTTGCTTCAAAACAAGTTCCGTATTTCAAAGAGTAATGATGGAAAGAAATTTCATTCAAAACTTTTCCTTCGTAAATTTCACCGATTTCCTTTTTAGTTACTGAAAGTAAGTTCTTCAATTTTTCACGAGTTTCATCATCAGTGGCATTTTTTAATTTTGCCTTGTATTCCCTATCGAGTCCTGATACAACTTCCTCCTTTTCAGTTTCATGAACTTTAGTAATGATGTAACCAGCAAAGTAAATAACCTTCTCTAGATCAGAGACAGAGATATTTAAAAGAATACTCATACGTGATGGTACTCCGCGCAAGAACCAGATGTGTGATACAGGAGTAGCCAATTCAATGTGGCCCATTCTCTCACGGCGAACTATAGATCGAGTAACCTCGACTCCACATTTTTCACAGATAATATCTTTGTAACGGATTCGGCGGTATTTTCCACAGTAACATTCATAGTCCTTTTCTGGTCCGAATATTTTCTCGTCGAAAAGACCTCCACGTTCAGACCGTCCTGTTCGGTAGTTTATAGTTTCTGGCTTGGTGACTTCACCATAAGACCATTCTTTGATTTGGGTTGGGGATGCTAAACGAAGAGCGATTTGATCAAATTCTGTTGTGTTTAAAGTTTTCATATTTTTTGTTTATTAGAATTAGTTTTTCTTTTCGCCATTAGCACCTTTGATTAGATCGACGTCTAATGCTAGCCCTCTTAGGTAATTTAGCAAAACATTGAATGAAGCCGGTGAATTTGGTGGTCGAATCGGTTCGTTTTTGATGATGGAATCAAAAGTAGCTGAACGACCCAGTATGTCGTCAGATTTTATTGTAAGCATTTCGCGCAAAGTGTAAGCCGCGCCGTAACCTTCCAGTGCCCAGACTTCCATTTCTCCGAATCTTTGTCCTCCGCCTTGAGCTTTACCGCCCAAAGGTTGCTGAGTGATGAGACTGTAGGGACCAATCGAACGCATGTGAATCTTGTCTTCTACCATGTGGTGAAGTTTCAACATGTACATGTAACCCACCGCTACATCTTGTTCGAAAGCTTCTCCTGTTCGTCCATCGAAAAGTTTTAGCTTGCCGTTTTCTGGAAGTCCTGCTTTTACAAGTTCACCTTTGATTTCTTCGGCAGATGCGCCGAGGAATGGAGGAACTATAGCTTGGTAACCCAAACTATTTGCGGCCATACCGAGGTGCATTTCAAAAATCTGTCCCAAGTTCATACGAGAAGGCACGCCAAGTGGTGAGAGTATTATGTCGATCGGTGTTCCGTCTGCTGCATACGGCATATCTTCTTCTGGAAGAATCATAGATATAACACCTTTGTTGCCATGGCGACCTGAGAGCTTGTCTCCCACTGAAATATTTCGGATTTGAGCAACTTCGATAACTATTTTCTTGATTATTCCAGCTTCTAGCGTGTGACCAAGATCACGAGAGAATATTTTTACTCCGATGATGCGTCCGCGCTTTCCGTGCTCCATACGTAGTGATGTATCTTTAACATCACGAGCGTTTTCAGCGAATATAGAACGAAGAAGTCTTTCTTCTGGAGTAAGTTCTGTTTCACCCTTTGGAGTAATTTTACCAACAAGAATATCGTTCTCACGAACCTCTGCACCGATGCGGATGATTCCGTCTTCATCTAGATCTTTTAGTTTTAGTTCTCCCACGTTTGGAATATCTCGAGTAGTTATTTCGGGACCAAGCTTTGTATCACGAACCACTGCGGTAAATTCTTCTACATATACAGAAGTGAATTTGCTCTTCTTTACTAGACGCTCAGATATGATGATGGCGTCTTCGTATGTATTACCAGACCAAGAAAGAAAGGCGATGAAAATATTTTGTCCAAGTGAAATTTGTCCGTCTTTAGTACTAGTAGCATCAGCCAAAATATCACCCTTCTCAACTTTTTGACCCACATTCACAGATGGACGGTGGTGGAATACAGCGAAGTTGTTATTTCGCATAAAGTTTATGAGTGGGTAGGTCAATTCTTTTTTACCTTTGACTATAACCTTCTTGGCATCTACATATGTAACCACACCATCTTCAGCAGAAACTAAAAGTCTACCTGAATCTTTTGATGCGGCTTCTTCCATACCAGTAGCCACTAGAGGTGCTTCAGGAAGTACGCAAGGTACGGCTTGCTTCTGCATGTTTGATCCCATCAGTGCACGGTTTGCGTTGTTGTGTTCCAAAAATGGAACCATCGAAGTAGCGATAGAGAAAGCTTGGTTTGTAGCCACGTCGATAAAGTCCACTTCGTCACGTGAGATAGTACCTGGCTCTGTTTTAATACGAGCTTCTACTTTTTCTTCCGTTATTTTTCCATCCTTATCATAAGGAATACCTGCGTGAGCGATGTTGTACTTTTCTTCCTCCAGTGCGTTTAAGTAAACTACTTCACCAGTCACCTTTCCATTTTTTACTTTTACATAAGGAGTTTCGATGATTCCAAACTCGTTGATGCGGGCGTAAGTAGACATGTGCAAAATAAGTCCAATGTTTGGACCTTCAGGAGTGTGAATAGGACAAACACGTCCGTAGTGGGAAGGGTGCACGTCACGAACTTCGAGTCCAGCACGTTCTCGGGTTAGACCTCCTGGACCAAGTGCTGAGAGCATTCGTATGTGTTCTAGTTCGTACAAAACGTTTTCTTGACCCATGAATTGTGAAAGCTGGTTTGTAGTGAAAAATTCTTTTATACGAGCTTGGAGTGGGCGTTGGTTTATGATTTGAATCGGCATCGCTGTTTGTACATCGATGATAGACATTCTGTCTTGAATGTTTCTCTTGATTTGCATCATTCCAGTTCGGATTTTTTGCTGAAGAATTTCCCCGACAAAACGAACACGGCGTTGACCCAAGTGGTCGATGTCGTCCGCTTGTGCACCCGGTGTGTTGTTTAAAGTGATGATGTTCATCAAAACCAAAACTAAATCTTCTTTAGAAATAGTTCGGCGAGCGAGAGATGCTTCATCCATTCCCTTTTCAAAACGCTTATTGAAACGGAATCGTCCGACTGGTGAAAGGTCATAACGTTCTGCTGTAAATAAAGAATCGATAAATTCCTTGGCGTTGTCAGCTGTAGCCATGTCGCCGTCTCTTAGGCGCTTGTAAATATCGATATAGGCATCGTTCAATGTTTTTGCAGTGTCTTTTGCAAGGCAGGCCTTTATATTTGCTTCAAAATTCTCGGCTAGAGGTGACTTTACGTTAAATGCCTTGAGTATTGCTTCATCAGTTTCATAACCCATAGCACGTAGTAGTGCTGTGGCTGGGAATTTTCGCTTTTTGTCGATACGTACATATATAGCACCGTCAGATTCAGACTCTATTTCGATCCAAACACCACGAGCAGGAATTATTTTTGCCCCAAAGTATCGTGTACCTTTTGTTTCAGCTTCAGTAAAGAAAACTCCGAAACTTCGTGCGAGCTGTGGCACGATAACGCGTTCTACCCCGTTTATGATGAATGTTCCGTGTGGGGTCATCAGTGGTAGCTCGGACATAAAAATCTCTTGTTCCTTCACTGTGCCCAATATTTTATTTGTTAGTTTTACGCGTACTTTTAGAAGTCCTTGGTATGAAAGTTTGTTTATTTTGGAATCAGTTTCATCAGTCTTGGCTTCTCCAAGTGAAAAAGACAAAAACTCAAGCTGAAATTTCTTGCCTGAGTAATCTGAAATAGGAGAAAATTCTTTGAAGACTTCCCCTATGCCCTTCTCGATCATCCATTGGAATGATTTGAGTTGAGCTTCTATTAAATTTGGAAACGGAACGAGAGGCTTCTTGTATCTTGAGAAATACTTTTTTGGACGCGCAAGGTCTTTTTGCATATTTGCTTATTTGTGCCAAAACAAAAAGAAAGAGATCAAAGAAAAATACAAAATAAAACGAAAAAATACTTTTCTTTAACTTCTTAAATTTATTTAGACGATTAAGTTAGAAACCCTAGTAATAATAGAACCCCTACATACACTAAGATTGCATCCGGTACTCAATCAATGAATCTAGGTTACCCTACTCCTTTCCACTTTAATTGTCAAGGCTTATTTGGGGATTACTTAATATTTTTGAGACCCTGTTTCCACTCGTCTATCAGTTTGTGATTTCCAGACAGTAAAACCTTGGGAACCTTGTAGTTTTTACCCTTATATTTCAATACTTCTGGGCGGGTGTAGACTTCACTACTGGAAACTCGTTCTTCTTCCAGGGATTCGTATTTACCAAGAATTCCGGGAACTTGGCGAGAAATTGAATCTATTAAAATCATGGCTGGAAGCTCACCACCTGTCAGTACATAGTCCCCCACAGATATTTCTTCGGCTTTCAAAATCTTCGGCACCCTCGCATCAATTCCTTCGTAACGGCCCGAAATTAAAATAATATCGGTGTATTTTTTTGCAGAATTTTTTGCATACTGTGTGTCGAATTTTTTACCAGATGGAGAGAATAAAATTATCTTTGTTTTTTTCTTGTCTTTAATTTTTATTTTTGAAAAAGCTTTGAGAAATAATTCTGGACGCAAAACCATACCTGGACCTCCGCCGTAAGGACGGCCGTCTACTCTCTCTCTTTGGCCCGCCCCGCCACGGCGGGGTAAACAAAAGCTCATCGGATTGTAAAACTTGATAGATATTTTTTTATCCTTTACTGCCCGGCCTAAAATAGACTCCTTCATATAAGAGTCAAACATCTCGGGAAAAATTGTAATTATATGGAAACGCATAAAATTATGGTATAGCTTATAGCTTTTAAAAGCAAATAGAAAAGAGAAATCGCCTAGCGGATGCGATCCTCTAAGCGATTTGATAACGATCTCGCCTTTGCTTGTTCACCGTGACGTCGGTGTCGGAGTGGGGCATCCACTACCATAACACCGAACGGTAGCTGACCCTGTGGTCGCCGACGGCGGACCCCCATCTCTCATCACGCAGACGCGGTAAGCGATCACGATCAGCGATACCAGAAAAAACAACGTCCAGAACTTTCGCATGCAGAGCCCCTTTCAAAGAGCAAAATTAGTGTAAGCAGAAAACCCACCTACTCTATATAGTATATCACAAAAGAACCTAAAAGTCAATAGCAAAAAGCCCTATAAATACAGGGCTTTTTACGTGTTTTCTTATATAAAAAGGAAATCGCCGTGAGGATGGCGATCCTCTACGGCGACGATACTAACTAGAACTAACGATCGGCCTCACCCCTTTGCAGGGTTGGGCGTGGCGGGCGGCGGAGCCTTGAATGGCTTAATAGCCAAGATCGGGCATGCCTTCACTTCGGTGACACTCGTGACTTTTACGAGGCCTTCCGGAGTTGTAAGAGTGGTGAAAAGGTACTGTCGCTTCGGATCGAAATGCTCCTCCTTCGAATACTCACCCGGAAGAGCAAACAGCTTCTTCTCCGGCTCGTCTTTGAGGTTGAAGCGTGTCAGGGCCTCGCCGTTGCCGAGCGCCACCAGGTGCTCGATGTTGGAGGGCTCTCCGCATTCGAACCCAGCCTCAGCCTTGGCAACTGTTGCTTTGGCCTCGACCTGAGTGCTGCTGGTGGCGAGACCTGTCATCACCAAGAGAAACAGGCAACTCCCCAGAACCAACTTCATGCTCCAGTTCAACTTCATATATGTCCCCTTTCTAGGACTTGTAGTGAAACTATTTAAACGACATGATCTAAACAAGAGTAAACACAAAAAATTGCAAGTTGTCAAATAAAAAACTCAGAATAATCTGAGTTTTTTATTTTTAATTTATATTCCTTTTATTTCTTCCATTGCTTCATCGATAGTCTTCAATGTTACTGGAGCTGCACCGGGAGATCTTTCTCCTGCTGGTCGTGGAGGAACTGTCATACTACTTCCCCCGTCGTCATGCCTCATACCTCCTTCTGGTTCATTTATCTTTAGGTTTACCCGAGCGTTGTTCTTCATACCGATAATTCGGAGAAGTGTGCGGATAGCTTTTGCAGTGTTACCCATTCTTCCGATAATCTTACCCATATCTGCAGGGTTTACGGTAAGCGTAATAAGTACACCCATTTCATCTACTGTTCGCTCTATCACTACGTCATTCGGATTATCTACCAGAGCCTTCACTACATATTCCAAAAATACCTTGTCTGCATCTTGCATAGCTTTATTTTAAATTATTTATAATACAGTAATTATACCACCTCGCCGTAGAGCGGCAAGTTTTATTTCTTCGCTTTCAGTTCTTTTCGCTTTTGAGTAGGCTTTTTCTTTGGTAGAACGTTTACTTTCTTGCCTTCTACTATTTTGTCGTGCACTAAAAAGTTGTGCATAGTGCCAGAAGCTTGTGCACCCTTCCCCAACCAGTATTTTATACGGTCAGCATTTAAAACTTTATTAGAACCGTCTTTTTTATCTTTAGGGTTATAAGTTCCGAGAATTTCTAAAAATCTTCCACTCTTGGTGCTGTTCTTGGAATCAGTCAAAACCACGCGGAAACTCGGGTCGTTCTTCCTTCCTATCCTTTGTAATCTTATTTTTAACATTCCATCAGCTTAACATAAATTATTTAAATTGCAATACAAGTGTGCTATAGTAAGAAAAATGAAAAACACGAAGAAAGAACATATAAATAAACTCCAAGGCACCATCTCTATCACCTCCAAAGGCACCGGATATGTAGATATCGGCGAACCCAACAAGGATAAGAAAAGGAATAAAGGCGAAGATCCAGAGATAGACTACAAGCACCTAAACACCGCGCTCCATGGAGACGTGGTGGAAATAGTACTGCACCCAAAAGGTTCTAGCCGTCAGACTGCCGAAGTCACCAAAATTATTACTCGGGCTAAAACTCGCTTCACGGGACTGCTGGAGATGGAGAACAACATGTATTTCCTAAAGCCAGATGACAGTAAAATGTACACAGATATTTTGGTGCATCAAGATTCTCTCGCGGGCGCCATAGCAGGACAAAAAGTTTTCGTAGAAATAACTTCATGGACAGATGCCAAAAAAGCACCTATCGGAAAAGTAATAAAGGTTTTGGGTAAACCCGGCGACAACAATGTAGAAATGCATGCCATCGCCATGGAAAAAGGTTTCGACGCCGAGCTTCCACAAAAAGTGGAAGAAGAAGCAAAGGTAATCAAAGCCCGTGGCATAAGTGAAAAAGATTATGAAGGCCGAAGAGATTTTAGGGATACCCTCACCTTCACCATAGATCCAGCTGATGCCAAAGATTTTGACGACGCTATTTCCTACAAAGAAATATCTGCCGACGAATTTGAAGTAGGTATTCACATCGCTGACGTATCATATTATGTAAAAATCGGAAGCGAACTCGATAAAGAAGCCCGTGAACGTGGAACTTCTGTGTACCTCGTAGACCGCACCATACCCATGCTTCCAGAAGTTCTGTCGAATGATTTGTGTTCTCTAGTTCCAAATCAAGACCGGCTCACCATGAGTGCAGTTTTTATAATAGATAAAGCGGGTGTTGTAAAAAGCGAATGGTACGGACGCACAGTAATACATTCCCAAAAGAGGTTTACGTATGAGGAGGCCGAGGTTTCTATTAAAAAACCTGGCACTCCACTACATAAAGAACTTTCTACTTTAAACCACATCGCCAAAAAATTAAATAAGAAAAGGTTTGAAGAAGGTGCTATTTCACTAGACCAAGTCGAAGTAAAATTCGTTCTCGATACCGACGGTACTCCACTCAAAGTTATCAAAAAAGAACGCGGTGATTCAAATAAATTAATCGAAGAATTTATGTTGCTGGCTAATCGAAGAGTTTCTAAAGTAATCTCTGGTAAAAATGTCGTTTCTATCTACCGAGTGCACGACTTACCAAGTCGGGACAAAATGACTGACCTCGCTTTTTTCCTACGAAGTTTGGGACACAAGGTAACTCTCAAGGACGGACTAATTCCAACCCATGAAATAAATAAATTACTCGAGCATCTCGAAGGTAAGGGTGAGTCTGACACTGTGCACCGTGCTGTCATTCGCTCTATGTCGAAAGCAGTCTACTCTACAAAAAATATCGGCCACTACGGGCTGGCCTTTGATTATTACACTCACTTTACTTCCCCAATTCGTCGTTACCCTGACATCATCGTGCATAGGCTCTTGATGGATTTTTTAAATAAGAAAAAATCTGATCCGGCACAGCTTGGCGTTTTTCAGGAAATGTCTCGCATCGCATCCGAACAAGAAAAACGAGCCTCCGACGCTGAGAGGTCTTCTATAAAATACAAACAAGTAGAATACATGAGTAAAAGACTGGGTAAAGTTTTCAGTGGTGTGATTAGTGGTATCACTGAATGGGGTATGTATGTAGAGGAAGTTGAAACCAAATGCGAAGGCATGGTCCGCGTTCGTGATATGGGGGATGATTTTTATGTCTTTGATGAAAAGAAACTGGAATTGGTAGGGCAAAAGAAAAAACAAAAATACCGACTCGGTGGTAAGGTAAAAATCAAAGTAAAAAATGTGGACCTCGAAAGAAAGACTATAGACTACGTATTAGCATGAGATATATCAGTGAACTAAAAATAAAATCCACACTTAAAATATTGCTCGGGGCACTTCTAATATTGTCTCCTATTATTGTGAGTATAATTTTTAGAGACTCAAATTCTCACGTTATCGAACTATCTGCTAATATAAACGGCACAGAAATTACAAATAGTACAAAGTACTTTTATTTTAATAAAGATTTCAAGCAGAGCCTAAAAGTAACTGCAGAGGCTTACCTAGTCGGTGACCTAGATACCGGAGAAGTAATACTTTCCAAAAATTCTGGTAAAATTTACCCTATCGCTTCCGTGTCCAAACTCATGACCGCACTAGTGTCTATCGAAATTCCAAATGAGAACGAAGTGACAAAAGTAAGCTCGAAAGCTCTGTCTACTTATGGCACAAACGGGAATTTTCGAACTGGTGAAAATATTAAAACTTCGGAACTGATTTACCCCCTACTATTAGAATCCAGTAATGATGCCGCAGAAATATTGGCGGAACATTTTGGACGCGACAATTTTATAAAAAAGATGAATCAGCAAGCCGAGAAGCTGAATATGTCGGACACCGCCTACGAAGACCCTAGTGGACTCTCATCAAATAATAAATCCACCCCTATCGACATCTTCAAACTTGTTGGATATTTGAAAAAAGAAAAAGAAAATCTACTAAATATCACCACCAAAAGAAGTTATTCTACCAAAAGCCACAATTGGTCTAGCACCAATCAATTCTTACATCAGAGTGGATACATAGGAGGTAAAAGTGGTTACACTGACCCTGCCAGGCAAACTGTAGTTTCCCTATTTTCACTACCTTTGAGTGAAAGTGGTGACCGCCCAGTAGCTATAATATTACTCAAAAGTACAAACAGATATAAAGACGTAGAAACTATTGTAGATTATTTAAAGAAAAATGTTTATTATGGCGGAAAAGAAGATGCAAACACTGACTGGGTCAGGGAGCGGTTGGATATACCAGATATTCGAGAACCCGACTTTGTAACGCTCAATTTTACTGGAGACATCATGCTCGACCGCGGAGTGGAAAGTTCTGTTCGAAAAAATTTCAACAATGACTACGGAGCACTTTTTGAAAATTTAGAAATATTAAAAAAAGCTGACATCACTTTTGCAAACCTTGAAGGTACAGCATCTGACGTAGGTGTAGATGGAAAAAGTTTGTATTCATTCCACATGGACCCTACTGTAGTTCCCGCACTTGCTGGTGCCGGGTTTGATATTGTTTCCATGGCGAACAATCATGTCGGTGACTGGGGCGTAAATTCTTATACTGATACTCTGGCTCGCCTAAAAGAAAATGAAATTCTCTACACTGGTGGAGGACTAAATTCCGCCGAGGCTGAAGAGCCAGCTATTATAGAAAAGTACGGAGTAAAAATCGGGTTCTTGGCATTTTCTGATGTCGGCCCAAATTGGATGAAAGCGACTGAGGATCAAGCAGGATTACTCCTCGCTAGCAATCCCCGCTTTGATACAATAATTCAAAATGCATCAGAGAAAGTAGACCACCTCGTCGTTTCATTCCACTGGGGAGATGAATATAAAACAGTCCACAACGCCCGCCAAGAATACCTAGCCCATAAAGCTGTAGATGCCGGAGCAAAACTCATTATCGGCCACCATCCGCATGTTGTGCAAGATGTGGAAATATACAATGATGGCTACATAGCCTACTCACTCGGTAATTTTATTTTCGATCAATCCTTTAGTACGAACACTATGCAGGGTATGCTTCTTGAAATCAAACTCGGCCGTGACGGCAGTATGACTGCACAAAAAAATACAGTTAAATTGAGCCCCTACTTCCAACCACAGAAAGTAATTGAGGGAAAAGAAGAGCAAATAAAATTTATTTCGCAATAGCTGCGGCTTCGTCGAATTTTACGGAGAGAAGTTTGGATGCACCGTCAGAGCCGATGGTTACGCCGTAGAGGATGCCAGCTCGAGACATTGTTTCGCGATTGTGAGTGACGACTACAAGCTGAGAATGCACAGATAGTTTTTCGAGCATATCGCCGTACTTGCGTGAGTTTGCTTCATCGAGTGCGGCATCAGTTTCATCTAGCACTAAAAATGGTGGCGGGTTTACTTGGGACATCGCAAAAAGAAGGGCGATAGAGGTGAGGGATCTTTCCCCTCCAGAAAGCGCCTGTAGCTCTTTTACTTTCTTGTGTGGAAGCGAAACGTTTATATCTATGCCTTGCTCAAATACAACCTCATCAGTCTTTTCTGCATCCGCATCATAGTCCTCATCTATTTCTATAGATTCGTCTTTTTTGATTTTCTTATTTTCTACAACAATAGAAAGTGTTCCTGTTCCCCCGCCAAAAACCAATTTGAAAAATTCATTAAACTCAGTATTTATTTTCTTAACCCCTTCTTTAAACTCTATGTCTATCTTTTCTTTTAGATCTGCGATCAATTTCTCTAGTGACTGAATACTTTTCTCCAAATCCTCCATTTCTTTTATCAGGAACTGATCTCGTTCGGAAGCCTGTTCGAATTCTTTTAATACTTCACTTCCCCCACCGAGCCCAGCATCTTCAAGTTTTATTTTTATTCGCTCTATTTTGCGTCTTTGTTCTTCTTTGGCGGTAATATCAGTCTCCCCATTTATAACGTAATCCTTGTAGTCTAAAATCGCTCGGCCGACAAGGGCTGTACCTTCCCTTAATTCATTTTCAAAAGCTTCAAATTCCCTGCTCAAATTTGTTACTTTTATGTTTACCACCTCTAGAGCACTCGAAAGTTCTTGTTGCTTTACTTTCCAAGTAAATTTCTCACGCGCCATATCGCGCAGTGCCTCCATTTCATTATTCAAATCTTCTTTTAAGCCCTCTGCTTTTCTTGCACCATCTTTTTCCTCAGCTTCAAGGCGGGCTACCTCCTCTAAGGTTCGCTCCTGTGAATCTTTCAAATCTTTGAGCTCTTGCTCTTCGTTGTGCCTTTTTTCTATTTGCTCTTCGTGTTTTTCCTCTATTTCGTGTCCGCAAAGTGGACAACGTCCAGAAAGTTTTACCTTGTGTTCTTTCGCCTCGAGCATTCCTTCTATGCGTCCGAGTTTGCGCTCGAGTTCGTTTTTTAGAGACCGAACCTCGTTAATCCTCTTTTCGAGCATTCGCAGTTCTTCTATCTTTTGATTTCCTTTTGTTGAGTTAGATTCTTCTGTACTAGAAATTTTACTATTCACCACCTCAAGCTCTTTGGTAATATTATTCTTTTCGGTAAGCAAATTTTGCTTTTCGGTTTCGAGGTATACACTTTCGCGCTTGAGATATTCTTTATACAGCGTTGCAAGCTCGGCCTCCATTTCTTTAGCTTTTTCAAATTTCTCAACTTGTTTTTTTAGGAAGCTCAAGTGCGGAGCATTCTCACGACGAAGCATCCCCACTTCTTTCATATTCAAACTTGTGCGTTCGAGTTTGCGTTCACTTTCTTTTATTTTGTATTGGTAGATTTTTAAACCCAACGCATCCTCCACCATCGCCTTACGTTCTTTTGGATTGGCATTCAAAATTCTATCCGCCTCACCCTGAGAAATTATCTGATGCCCTGAGGAACCTATGTTCACAGAAGCTAGCAGATTGTGAATATCTTTTAATCTAACCTCAGTGCCATTTAAAATATAATTATTCACCCCGTCTGGATAAACTTCGCGAGAAATACTCACAGTATCGTAATTCAAATTCACTTCTTCGCCAACATCGTTCGTTAGTTTAAAAATCTTATCTTTATTATCAAAATATATTGTGACCGATGCTCGTGAACCCGCTGGCAAATTTTTCGAACCCTTAAATATTAAGTCCGAGCCAGACTTTCCGCGCATAGACTTGATGGACTGCTCGCCCAAAACAAAGCGTAGCGCTTCTACCACGTTTGATTTACCAGAACCATTTGGTCCTACCACTGAAACTATCGGATTATTGAATTCCAACTGGCTCTTTTGGTGGAAAGATTTGAAACCGTTTAATTCTAGGGTCTTGAGCCGCATTGCACTATTCTACCATATTTAATCCATCCAATTCTTAACCACGAGTGCCGCTTCGGCTGATTTTTGTTCTGCTTCTTGCTTAGATTTTCCTTTACCTTCAGCGATCAAGTTCTTGCCGAAATATATGCCGACAGTGAAATGCTTGTCATGGTCTGGTCCGGCTTCGCTGATAACTTTATAAGCTGGGGTGACGTTTACAAATTCCTGAGCTTTTTCTTGAACTAAAGACTTCGCATCGCGCCAAAGCTTTTTCTTCACAATTTCTTCTGTCTTTGGAAGTAGTGTCTTTGCTACAAATTTATTTACGGCCTCATAACCTTGATCTAGATAAAGTGCGCCCATGTACGCCTCGTAAGTATTTGCCAATATGTATTGCCGAGCTTTCCCCTTATCTTTTGTTTCTCCTTTAGATAAAAGTAAATATTCATTCATACCTAATGCCTCCGCAACGGAAGAAATAATCACCGCATTTACTAGAGCACTGCGCACTGAAGTCAGTTCGCCTTCGGTATAAGTCGAATATTTTCTATATAAAAAGTCGGTTACTATGAGTTCGAGTACAGCATCACCTAAAAATTCCAAACGCTCATTATGAGCCAAACCTTTGCTTGGATTCTCATTTATATATGAACGGTGAACAAAAGCCTGCTTCAGTAGTGCTTTGTCTTTGAAAACTATTTTTGTTTTTTTCTCAAAATCTTCAAAATTAATCATGTTATTTTTGTTTAGAAATAATTTCTATGGCTTTTGCAATCAACGGAATAATGTCATTATAAATGCGAAGCTCTGGAATCTCGGTCAATTCAAACCATCTTGCCCCATCGAGCCCACCAGACTTCTCTAGTACTAACTCACGGTATTCACTTTTAGCTAAAAAGTATATTACCCGTTTCAAGATCTTGCCTTTTTCTGGATGGGTGGCCACATATTCATTTTCACCTAGCTTCTGCTCCACCACTATGTCGAGCCCTATCTCTTCTTTTATTTCTTTTGTTGTAGCTTGTGCTTCATCTTCCGCACCATCGATTCCCCCTTTTGAAATAGTCCAGTAGCCGAAGACGTCGTGCACCAACGCGAAGAAAATTTTACCTTCATGACTAGCATAAACCAGCGCGCCCCCTTTTTTTTCTACGGGAAGTTTGGAAATATCTACCGGCTCTTTGTCGCCACCTTTCTTTTTGCTTACTTGTTCTTTACCGGGTTCACCTATTTCCTTGTACACCGCACCGAGAACTCCGTTTACGAATTTACCAGAATTTTCCCCGCCGAAAGTTTTAGCCAGTTCAATAGCCTCGTTTATAGCTACTTTGGGTGGCACTTCCTTACGGTCACCAAAAAGTAGCTCGGTGAGCCCCATACGTAGGATGTTTCGGTCAATAATAGAAATCTTATCAATAGGCCAATCCGGAGCAGCCTTTTCGATGATCTCATCTATAGCGGTGCGATTTTTCAATACCTTATCCACAAGCAAAAGCACGAAGTTATCATCTTCGAGTCCGGGTGCAAATTCTTTTAGATTCCTATCAAGGATTTCTTTGATCTGCGTATTAGGATAAGTGTTGTCCTTTTTATCGAGAGGCAAGAAGTCCCACTCAAAAAGCGTTTGAAGAACTATTGATCTAGAAAGGTGCCGATTTGCCATAAAATAATGAACGTAAGTGAATATATTTTATGAGCATCCCGTGAAAAGCCGAAGGCTTTGTTCGGGAGCCATAACTAATTCTTTGCAGCAGCTGCCTTTGCTTTCTTTTGCTTCTTTTCTGTCTTTTTAACCAAATCTAAAACCTGCTTTCCGCGATAATATCCGCATTTAGAACAAACTGTATGACGCTTTTTAAGCTCACCACAGTTTTCGCACTTGGCAAAGTTTGTTGCCACGAGCGCATGATGCGATCGGCGGTTCTTTGTATGCGATTTTGTGTGTCTCATTCGTACTACCATAATGTGCTTTATACTAGCATATATAAGGTGAAAAGCAAACAATAGTGTGATAATATGAAAAGTATGGAAAAAGAACATGAAATGGATAAAAATGACCACCGAGTTATCGGTAAGGAACTAGACCTTTTTGTCTTTTCTGATGTTGTCGGCAAGGGACTCCCTCTTTATACAGACAAGGGAGCCACAATTAGACGTGAATTGGAGAGATTCATAGTAGATGAAGAAATAAAAAGAGGGTACAAGCATGTCTCGACTCCAGATATAGCTAAATTAGATTTATATAAAAAAAGTGGCCACTACCCATACTATAAGGACACTATGTACTCACCCATAGACATTGATGGGGAAGAATTCATGCTTCGCCCGATGACTTGTCCACATCACTACGAACTTTATTTATCAAAACCGCATTCATACCGAGAGTTCCCTATTCGCATAGCAGAAATGGCAAAACTCTATCGATACGAAGCTTCTGGAAACTTGGCAGGGCTAGTGCGAGTACGTTCTTTCTGCCTAGCTGACGCTCATATACTTTGTGCCAATAAAAACCAATCATCCTCAGAAATAAAACGAGCACTGGATTTGATCGTATATGTAGCAGAAGTTTTTGGATTAAAAAAAGGAGAAGATTTCTGGTATCGCCTGTCATTAGGAGACAGAAAAGATGACAAAAAATATTTTAAAAATGATGAAGCTTGGGATGAAGCAGAAGGTGTTCTACGTGACGTATTAAAAAACCAAGATGTTAGATTTTACGAAGCAGAAAATGAAGCAGCCTTCTACGGACCAAAGATAGACGTCCAAATGAAGGACGTCCGAGGACAAGAGAATACAGCATTTACTGTTCAATACGATTTCCTAGCTCCAGGAAGATTTGAACTTTCATATACAGATGCTGATGGCACAGCAAAGCTTTGCTCTTCAGTAATTCACCGCTCATCTATCGGTGCTATCGAGCGCATCATGGCTTTCCTTATAGAAAAATATTCTGGGGCCTTCCCTCTTTGGCTTTCACCTGTTCAAGTAAAAATAATTCCGGTCCGAGAAAATCATAACGAATACGCTAAAAAAGTTTTTGAATTATTGAAAGATAGTAATGTTCGTGCCGAACTCGATGACAAAGATGAAAATCTAGGTTCAAAAGTTCGTGATGCAAAGACAAACAAAATCCCTTATTGGATAGTTATCGGCGACAAAGAGATAGAAGCCGATAAGGTAACCCTCGAATCTCGTGATGCTGGAAACCTCGGCCAAATATCTGTATCTGAATTGTTAGCTAAATTCTCGGACGAAATAAAGAACAAGAAATAATATGTGGTCTATTGTGATAATTTGCGCAATTATCGGAGCTTTTATGTACGGACTACCCGGAGTAGTCATGGGTGTTATTACAGGAGCCGCTCTATATGCTCTTTCAGTAATCCTTTCAGCCTAAAGCTATTTACTTTAATTCAATCTGAATTACTCGCACTTCTTCTGAGCCTTCATTATCAACAATATGTTGACTAGGGTTTGAGAAACCAACAAAATTATTTTCTAACTTTACTTCTTTAGTAGTACCATCCGGTAAAGTAAATTTTAGTGTTCCGCCTTTTAAAACCACACTCACATTTGATGGATGAGTATGCATTTCGGCTCTATCTCCTGGCTTAACTACAACATCCAAAATACGTACTTTATCATTTTCTAAAATAACTTTATGTAAATGTGGAGCTATGCTTACTGCGTCTTGTGGCTTATTTTCCATATGGATTAGATATCAATCTCAGCTAGTTTTGCGTTGGATTGAATGAAAGATTTTCGTGGAGGAACTTCGGAGCCCATGAGAATGTCGAAGATTTTGTTCGCTTCTTCGGCGTCAGAAATATCTACCCGCTTTAGAATACGATTGTTTGGATCCATGGTAGTTTCCCAAAGTTCTTCTGGGTTCATTTCTCCGAGACCCTTGAAGCGTTGTACGTGGAATTTATTTGATTTAGCTTTTGTTTCTACTTCTTCCCCTTCTGCCTCACCAGAGCTTTCAGCTTCGGGTTCTTCCCCGATTTCCACCACATCAGCATCCTTACCGACAATCTTTATTCTCTCATCATCAGTATAGGCATAAGAAATTTCTTTTCCTTTCTTTATTTTATAAAGCGGAGGCTGAGCGATATAAATATATCCAGCATCGATGATGGCTCGGAAGTATCGGTAGAAAAGGGTCAGTAGAAGTGTGCGAATGTGACTACCGTCCACGTCGGCATCTGTAGCAATAATTATTTTATGGTAACGCATTTTAGTCAGGTCAAAAGTATCTCCAATAGAAGTACCTAGCGCAATGACAAGTGACTTCACTTCTTTAGAAGCCAACATTTTATCAATACGTGCGCGTTCCACGTTTAGAATTTTTCCGCGAAGTGGCAGTATAGCTTGAGTACGTCGGTCACGGCCTTGCTTGGCACTACCTCCCGCAGAGTCTCCCTCCACTAGGAACAGTTCGGATTCTGAAGCATCTTTACTTTGACAATCTGCAAGCTTTCCAGGCAAAGTCATACCTTCTAGCGCCCCCTTACGCAATATGGAGTCCTTGGCTGCCTTGGCAGCCTTACGAGCCTTTAGGGCGAGAATTGACTTGTTTACGATAGATTTAGCCTCATCTGGGTTCTCTTCTAGGAAATTATTGAAGGCTTCACCAAAAACTGTGGCCACAGCCCCCTGAGCTTCCATAGATCCGAGTTTTGCTTTAGTCTGACCTTCAAATTGAATCTCGCGAAGTTTTACTGAAATAGCACAAGTCAAACCTTCGAGTACATCTTCGCCTGTGAATCCGCCTTCGGATTCTTTCATCATCTCGTTTTTCTTGCAGTAAGTATTGAGCGTACGAGTAAGCGCAGTTTTAAAACCAGTCACATGTGTTCCGCCTTCAGGTGTGTGAATGTTGTTGGCAAAAGGTACTATGCGGTCCACTATGTCGTCCACATATTGCAGAGCTATTTCTACACCTACACCATCTTGTTCTTTTTCAACATAAAAAATATTACTTTGGATTGGTTTTTGGAATTTGTTGTAAAATTTTATAAGTGATACTAATCCTCCTTCAAAGTAAAAAGAAATAGAGGGTAACTCTAGCGCGAGGTCTCTAAAATAAAAAACATCTTCTTCATTTAAACCTTTTGTATTATCCCATTCCCGAGCATCGATAATCTGCACTTTCAAACCTTTCACGAGGTAAGCTTGTTGGCGAATATGGTTTACGATTGTGTCGTAATTGAATTTGATTCCTTCTTTAAAGATTGTTGGGTCGGGTTCGAAAGTAATGATAGTACCGTTTAATTTTGAAGTACCGATTTTTTTAACAGCCGCCTTCTTTTTACCTTGGCTGTACTCCTGCATGAATTTTCCACCATCATGGTGCACTTCGGCGCGAGTATATGTAGAAAGTGCGTTCACTACAGATGCACCCACTCCGTGAAGACCACCGGAAACTTTATAACCAGAATCATCCCCACCGAATTTTCCTCCAGCGTGGAGAGTAGTCATCACCGTTTCGAGTGCAGAAACTTTTGTCTTTGGGTGAATATCAGTCGGAATACCTCGGCCGTTGTCGGCCACACGAACTCGGTCATTTGGTAAAAGAACCACTTCGATATCATTACAGTGGCCACCCATAGCTTCATCTCTAGAGTTATCAAAAATTTCCCACACCAAATGGTGTAGTCCTTCTGGACCTGTAGTTCCTATATACATTCCAGGACGCTTTCTGACTGGTTCTAGTCCCTCTAAAACGGATATCTGTTCGGCTCCGTATTTCTGTTTCTTTTCCTCTGCCATATATAGCTATTATAGCAGAAAACTAAAGCGTTTGCTACTTAAAATCTTGTGTAAAAAAATAAAATGGGGGTCGGCTCGCGTATGCAAGCCGACCCCCGATTCATCAGACTCCGTGCCCGTAACCCGGCTCTTCCGGAGTTTCCCCTTCGGTCTTTTGAGATCCGGTAGGGTCTGCTTCACGACGAGTGCGATAGCGCTCTCTCTTGGCCTGTTGATTCGCCTTTCTAAAGGCGACAAGTTCAGGGTCCACATCGTGCTGGTCAAGCATCTTCGATTCTCCTTAAAGAACTACGCGTTGTTTTTTCTTTCAGTTTTCGAATGAAAACAAAATCAGCCCCCTTTCTTTCGTTAGAGGGCTGGTGTTTGGGTTGTAAGTTAGTTTAGTAGATTTTTTTACAGCGCAAAGATCAGCCTTCTAAATGAAGTGCTAATAATGAGGACGAGCGCTGATATTGAAAATCGACTTTTATTCATATATAAGGATTATAACCAAAACCTATTAAAACGCAATAGGGCTGTAAAAAACCTTTACTTTTTTAGTGTTTTTCATTATATTGTAAGCATGACTGAAGAAAATAAATCTCACACATATGAATCTGAAAGACCTGAAGAAGATTCTCTACGAAAAATGCTCGAACCAAAGACAGATCCAGTATCTATGCGCATAAAACGCTACCTAGCTATGCCAGACCTTTCTCGTACAGCAGGCAGTCCAATTCATGAAATCATAGAGCGAATACTGTCTCAGCCTGACTTTAAGGGTTTTGATATTATCAAAACACCAGAAATAGTACCCACCGACGTAGCTTTTGATCTATATGGATTTGCTGAAAATCACCCAGCCAGATCTCCGTCCGACACATATTTTCTAGATAAAAATAACCTACTACGGCCACACACTACAGTCATGTGGTACTACTATTTAAATCAACCCGAGGTAAAGGAGCGAATGCAAAAAGGAGAAGCAGTCGGATTTTTCTCTTTTGGTAAAGTTTACCGTAAAGATGAAATCGACCGAAACCATATGAATGTGTTTCATCAAATCGATGGCGGATTTTTAATTCCAAGAAGCAAAAAAAATATCACAGTAGAAGATTTACAGAAAGTTTTAGCTGATATCGCCAAGGCCGTATTCGGCCCTGACATAAAATATCGTTTCAACCCTGACACCTTCCCCTATACTGACCCATCCCTTGAAATGGAGGTGGAAATAAACGGTAGATGGATAGAGGTTCTTGGTTGCGGTATTATGACCGACAGCCTGATTAAAAATTTAGGACTCGATCCAGAGATGTGGAGTAACTGGGCATTCGGTTTCGGACTCGAACGTCTAGCTATCATTAGTATGGATTTACCAGATATCCGTCTACTATGGTCAGAAGATCCTCGAGTAAAAAAACAATTAAAACTCGGGCAAAAATTTGTGGAGGTTAGTAAATATCCACCAATAGTACGAGACATATCTTTTATTGTTAAGAACAACTTTGTTCCAAACGATTATTTTGACTTCGTAAGAGAGATAGCGCCAGGGTTGATAGAACAAGTAGAACTCTTAGATAAATACGAAAATGCCGAGAAATTTGGTGAGGGATTTTTAAGTTATGCGTACCGTGTCACCTACCGTTCATTAGATAGAACCCTGACCGCAACTGAAATAGACCAAATACATAAAAAACTTGAAATTGATACCGCAAAAAATTTCATAGCAAAAATACGCTAATCTATTTGTAAATTCCCTACTCGTTTGTAGTGCTTTTTGAACTGGTTTTTATGCTTTTGTTTGTCGGGTCCGACTATAAACTGATTTATCTTCTTAGGAAATTTATCGCAGATATTGCAGATGAGTGAGCAATAACCTTTTAATTTACTCTGACATTCTGCACAGCAAATAAATAGAATGTGACAAGATTGATTTTTGCAGTGAACATAATCATCACATTTTGTTTTATTACATGCTTGGCAGAATGAAATAGTTTCATCCCCCACTTTTTCACCCAGCCTTTCATCAAAGACAAAGTTTTTTCCACGGAATTTATTTTGCAATCCTTTTTCTTTTACTTGATGCGCATAATTAATTATTCCACCTTTGATGTGCTTCACGTTTTTAAAGCCACTATGTTTCATCCAAGCCGAAGCTTTCTCGCATCGAATTCCACCTGTACAGTAAAGCAGGACTTCTTCATCTTTCTTATCTTTAAACATGTCGTGCACTTTCGCTAGCTGTTCACGGAAAGTATCTACGTCCATGATTTTCGCATTTTCAAAATGACCAATAGCCGCCTCGTACATATTTCGCATGTCTATCACCGTCACGCCCTTCTCGATCATTTTATTCACTTCTTCAGCTTCAGCATACTCACCAGTATTACTAGGGTCAAAAGTTTCATCATTCAAACCATCAGCTACAATTTTATGACGAACTTTTACTATTAATTTCAAAAAACTCGACAAACCTTTTTCCTCTACTGCAATTTTCAAAGGCATGTTCGAAAACTCTTTTGTACTGTCCAAAAACTTTTTAAACCCTTCGAAATTATGCTCCGGCACGTTCATCTGAGCATTTATACCTTCATGAGCCACGTAAATCCGGCCTAAACATTTTAATTCTTCAAATTTATCAAATAAAAAGTCCCGCATCTTTTTCGGATCGACAATCTTTACATACCTATAAAAAGACAAGGTTTTTCGACGAAAATCCTCTTTCTTGAGTTCTTCTATTAGCTCTTCTTTGGATTTAGTATTAACCTTATTGAACATATAAAAATACTAACAAAAAACTACTCAAAAGTCATTAAAGGTTTCAAGTAGGCAAAAGAAAAACCGCCCTCCAAACGATCTTTCCGTTGAAAAGCGGTTGATTGAAATTCACAACAGCAAGTTGCTATTGTATGGACACGACGCGACGGCGAGATCTGGCATCCCAGCCATCGCCGTAGTCGCACGAGTAGATAATGACGAAGAGCTCGTCACCTTCGAAATCCACACGAGCGACGACACCCCCCTCCATCTCAAAGAAAGTGCCGTAACCGAAAGTCCGGAGTTTATCGCGATGCTTACGACAGAATCCAATGACCTGAGACTCGGTGAAGCGACGGCGCTTCACACTCTGACTTCCAAAGATATCTGAAAACTTCCCTGGAAGGATAATCTCCGAGACGCTCACCTTGACGGCTGAGCTTTTACCCCGGGCCGCTTTGGGAACAGTGGCCACCCCGTGGACTCCACTGTTGAAGACCCCAGACGACTGAAAGGTCTCCGGGGTTTCCACAGTGTCGAGTTCGAGATCGTAGTAGAGCTCGCGAAGGTAACCCTTCGCTTCCTCAACCTTCTCGTCGACGATGCTCTGGAGAACTTCGGCAACCTTTTGAGGGTCGCGGGCTCCATCCATGATCATCTTGCAGATCATGGCCCACAGTTTCCAAAGGCGCGCGTACGGACTTTCGGATGTTTTGTCATTGCTCATGACTTTTTCCTTCTCAAAAATCATTCACCCGTTACTCACAGGTATATTCCGGCAATCTTCCGGACCAGTCGGCAAGGTACACCCTTACCTATTTCTATATATATATTATACACATTTTTTAGTTAAAAGTCAAATTTTTACGAGCTGATTTTATTTATATATTTCCGCCATTTTACAATACTCGCACTCAGTATTTTTACCATAAGAATTATAATCACAAGGTCGATTGACCCAGTCACCGCTCTTGATCAAATTACTATAATCCGAAATATCTCGAACTATTAAGTCTATTTGCTCGTCCGATATAAATGTATTGTAAAAAGTATCCTTAATGTCTTTAGCCTCGACAAATTCTAGCCTGCTCTCCGTGACATTGGCTGTCCATTTTGGACTTTGCTTGATCAAGTATGAATACATAGCCAGCTGTCTCATGTACCCACTCATTCGGCCTTCTTCATTTATTTTTTCTATATCACTCTTCTTCCTGACTCCACCAGTTTTAAAGTCGGTGACTCGGAGAGTGTCTTTATCTAGGATTTCTATCAGGTCGATCTTGCCGTAGATGGATAAGTGTGGGAACCTTTCGTCTTTGACTGATACAGGTTGCTCGGTTTCTCTGTTTGCACTTATCTCGCTTAATCGATGTTCAGCAAAGCGGGAAACTATTTTAGCAACCTCTTTATCTTCAGGAAGAACAACTTTTCCAAGCTTTATCATTTTATCTATGGCATCATGGACGGCCGTCCCAAATTCTAAACTTTCAGATTTTTCTTCTGGCAATTGAAGCAGATTTCTAAAATACCACTTCCACGGACATTCAAAAAAATTATTCAGTAACGACACGGAAACTTTTCGATCTTCATAATCTTTGGCCACCAATTGAACTAGCTCTCCTAGTTTTGTATCTTTAACCTTTTCTCGATTATTCTCCACATACACTTTCATATCGCTCTTTAAAATAAACTTTTCAGTTTGATCTGCATCCTGCTTATCAAAACTATCCAGTATTTCACCCACTATATGGGACAGTTCCAATGTTCCTCCAGTGTAAGACTTTTGGGCATATGAAATAGTACAAAACCTTTTCGCTCGAGTGATAGCTACATACAGGGTGCGCTTTAACACTTCATCATCCTTAACCTCAAGTTTTTCTTTTACAGACTCTGGAAGTGAAAACCCGCCGGCTCTACCGCCTCCAAACGAACGCTCATCCATGTGCGCTATCCATACAAAATCAAACTCGAGCCCCTTTGATGAGTGCAATGTTAAAACTTTTATACCAACGCTGGCGCCAAAAATTGCGAGCGGGATATCTTGCCCATAGGATTCTATTCGGTCTAAGAAATTTAAAAAAAGAGCTAGAGTCAATTTATTATTTTTTTCTGTCTGCCCGATAACTAAGTGAAGTAAAGTCCGTAAAACTTCTATTCGAGAAACTAGCTCTTCGTGAGTTTTTGCCCCTTTTAATAAAAATTCCGTACCTACTTTTTGGACAAATGAATAGACATTTTCATTCGAAAAATTTAGCCACGACTTTAAATTACCCAGCCACACATTTATTTCGCTATGTGCATCAAATAAATTATTGCTTTCTATCTTGTAATTCACCAACGAGAATTCTCGCATTTTATTATCTTTTAAAAATTCGTGGGCTTTAAGTGGTGGAATACCAGAGAGCTTATCAAAAAAAGAACTCGCTAACACTGACCCATAATTTGGATTGGCTAGTATTTTAAGTACTCGAATAAAAGAAATAGCCTCTGGTGTATCAAACAAATTCACTGCTTCCCCACCCGCCACTTGTAAACCCATATCTTTCAAGATGGTCACTGCGGTACGAACCTGATGATTTTTAGGTACCAATATAGCGATGTCGTTCACATCCACACCTTCTTGCAACTTCTTTTTTATTTCGAGTCCGGCTGCTAAAATTTCATCTCGTCCATAATAGGCTTCTACTAAATGAAGCGGGTGGCTTTCTTTGTGGTTACTTTTTAGTTTTCCAGTGGTGATTTTACTTTCGAGCAGTGTGTGTGCAGAATCTAGTATATTTTGGGTTGATCTATAATTGTCTTCCAAAATAATCTGCTTGGCCTTACCAAACATATTTTTAAAATTCTCAAAATAGGAAAGCGATGCTCCGCCGAAACCATAGATAAGCTGACGATCATCACCCACTACAAAAATATTTGGCTTTTCAACATCACTCCAAACGAGTTTCAAAAAAGCATTTTGCACTCCGCTCGAATCCTGATGTTCATCTACTAAAATATATTGGTAGTTTAACTGCAGGCTTTCTCGGACATCTTCTGACTCTTCTACTATTTTATTTAGTGATTCTAGAATGTCATCGAAATCAAACAAGTTTCTTTCCTTTTTTAGGTCCTCATATATTTGATAAAACTTCACCGCCTCGAGCGAACGCTCCAATCCTTCGATTTTCATCTGCGCATCTTTCTTGAGTTTCCCCTTACTCTCACCGCGAGATGAAATACTATCTGGATCATTTTTGATATCTTCTATTTCAAGCTTTACTTCATTTTCAAATAGAGTAGGAGTGATGCGTTCCCTTTTTAAAATCGAAATCAAACTTTTTAAATCCCGAAAATATCTGGAAGTGTCGGAACGTGGACGCAAATGTTCCCAAGAATTTTCTTGTAATATTTCGTCACACAGGGCTATCATATCCTTTTCGTCCATCAGTTTTGGCTCTTCCTCTAAATCAAGAATAGAATAATGCTTTTCCAAAACTTCCAATCCAAAACTATGAAAAGTAGCGATTTTTACTTTAGAGGCTTCAGGTCCAATATATCTACGCAGTCGTTCACGCATAGCTTTCACCGCAGAATTTGTAAAAGTTAGACACAAAATGTCCCCTGCCTTGGTGTCAGTATTTTGTAAAATATATCCTATTCGAAGCGCTAAAATCTGCGTCTTACCTGTGCCAGGGCCTGCCACCACCATTACAGGACCGTCTATAGACTCCACAGCGTCCCTTTGAGCCTTGTTGAGCTTTTTATATTCAGAAATGAAGGCCTCGCCAAACTTTGATTCCATTTAGGTATTATACTCCTGTCGCCCCATCTCTTGAAAGTGGGTGTAAATGAGCAGCGATACCCACCGCCGCCGCGATGATAACTAAATTTTTTATAATATATTGACCTTCGAGTGTCGGCACCATAAAACTACTCCATGTTTCCGAAGGCAGTAGAAATAAAGGCATAAAAGTAGTAACCATATGAATAAAAAGTAGTGGAATCACTACTCGTTCGAAGCCACGCATCAGAAAAAGAATTCCGATCAAACATTCAAAAAGTCCAAATAGTATCAAAAATGCATCAAAAGAAACAAAAGAAATAGTTTGTTCAAACAACGCCTGCACCAGCCCACTTGCTGGAGAAAGCCCAATCACCTTTAAAGCACCAAACCAAAAGAAAACCACAAACAAACCAAACCGCGCCACCGGCACCGAAATCCGCCTAAAAAAGTGAATAATCCTGATATCAATTTGTCTAAGTAGCATATAAAAAGTATATCACAAAGCTTTCTTTTTGTTTAAAATAATGTAAATTTAGATGTATTGGAGGCGTCGCATAGTGGTCTAGTGCACCACCTTGGAAAGGTGGCAGGCTCGAAAGGGTCTCGAGAGTTCAAATCTCTCCGCCTCCGCCAAAGTTTAAATTATTTTTAAGAATTCTTGCTCGGA
>CXWK01003456.1_pt1 | contig 35361 bp, 20 predicted proteins | sample 590851 | NCBI WGS metagenome assembly CXWK01 (sample SAMEA3498364, study PRJEB10139) | wastewater metagenome | biome: wastewater treatment plant; material: activated sludge | place: Denmark | collected 2014-08-01
CCCATTGAGCATGGTATGGCTCCTTGCGGTATTAAGCGGGGCGGTGTCTCTATGTGATAGGGGACTAAATGTGGTTGACGAGTTGGATTACAGCTGGCTCGAAGCGGTAACGCGCCGTGCCGGGAATTGGCGTAACGAGGCCCGCATCCCTAAGCTCTTGAAACTGCGTATTCCCGATAGGGTTATTGGCATCTCGAAGCGTGAACGAAGCAGGGTTAGCCAGTCTCTGTACAAGACCGATCACTTCACCCACGGTCATGTGTGGCACCCGTGAGCGTTCAACATAACAGCTGAGGCAATCTTGGCAATCGTTGGCGTTCAAGGGTGTGACAGGATGCAGGAATTGACGCCGGAGTAACAGCAGATTTACAAAGGGATTCGGCGTCAAGAAATCCTTGAGCAAATCAACTAACGCTCTTGTCTGCATCTCATTAAGCCGAACCGCAAAGTTGACGGCTGTAGTGATGGCCGCCTGCTCCGCTGCGCCAACGTACGGATCGTTGGCCTCCGGCCACTCAAGTCGTGCCCGCGCCTCATCCGCCGGACGGTTCCGTATGACTCCCAACCGGCGCTCGATTTGCTCCGTCTGTTGATCTCGCGCAAGGCCCTTTAGTGGATGAACATCGTCTTCCCAGCGCAATACTGCTTCGCTCAGCGCGAACTCGTCGCGCCGAGCAATGACGCAGCGGTTGCCTGTACCACTGTCTCCGTGGCCCGGCAAAAGAAAGGGTTTTATAACAATCTCTTCGACCCACTGACGCTTATCCACGGGAAGTTCATCAAAACCATCTATCAGCAGAACACGCGTTCTTGAGCTACAAATCCTGGGTAGTTGTCCAGTTATTTTGATCCATCGCTGCTTCATGTCATTGGAGCCGGAGACGACGCTTGGCTCATGGTAGCCCTGGCGCCTTGTCGCCGGGCCAATGTCATCCATCCACTGCTGCACAGATTGAGTCACCTCTTCTGAACCGCTAAATTTCAGCGGTGGCAGCAAAAAGCACCTGCTGTCTGGAAGCAGTCTTGTTTCAACCTGTCTTAAGAAAGTGCTTTTCCCCCCACCTGGCGGGCCGGTTACCGAGCGCAATCGGGTACGGGGAGCGTGAGTGGTAGCCCAAACGACAAACTCTCCCGGCCTCAACTCTTCAAGTTCCACATAGTGGTCACTGCCGGCAGGTTGCTGATCTGGCTCTTGTGGGGGCATGGTACTACCTTTCCGAGGATCCGCGGATGCACGAGACGCGACAACATGGCGATGGAACAGACGCATCCTGCGCCCGGATTGGGTAGGGGAGCCCCATGCCCTCCCCCGGCGCGGGTACCACACAGTATACCACACCTTTTCCGTGCTGTCTCCCCCTCCAGCCGGCGGATTTGGTGTAAGTTTTGTTTAGGCCAATGGGCGAATGATCACGACGTCGTACTTGTGACCAACAGGCTGTCCGTGCGCTTCAAGGCTTTATCCCACTCGTCGTAGGTAATCGACCGCTCTAAAGGCTCGTGGCCGACGTGAACGTTAATCAGTTGATCGATGCTCGTCAGCAGCCGCCGCGGCGATTTTTTCGCGGCGGCGATGAGAGCCGAGTCTATCTCTTTCGTAAACTCGGCCTCGAACAGGTCAGCTATGCTCAGAGCCGGCCCGCCCCCAGCTAACAGACGCGCAAACAGCAGCGCCGTCAGGCGTTCGTCACCCCACCTCAACAACAGCGTACGCCACCCATCAGCCTGTAGCCGGCCAGCCGTTAAAGTTTGCTCGACGGCCGGGCGCAATTCCAGTGGCAGAAACCCACGCAAGTAGACATGCTGCCTGGCTAATTCCGGCGCGTATTCTAATAACTCGTCAAGAACGGCCATCATGTCGGCCGGCGTCCGCTGCCACGTATCCACCCCGTCGACTGCTACGTAGACCTGTCGGAACCCCCAGCGACGGACAATGCCAACGGCCTGACGCCACCGTTTGCGCGGCATAGGGTGCGTCCCCGGCTTAGCCTTCTGCAGACTCATGGATAATGACTTCAGCCACTCCTGTAAGCGCTCAGTCCGCACAACCGGCCTTACAACGGGCCGGTCCAGATAACGCCACAAGTCGGCAAAGCCCCAGATCGGCGAAAGCTCATCACCATGTGCTAACCGATCAAGCACGCGGGCCAGAGGTTGACCGCCAAAGGGCAGCAGCCACAATATGCCTGCTGTCTGCTGCTTGCCCGGCGGGCGGCTGCGATAAGCGAACTGCTCCACGACCTGGACGAATAAGTCGACAGCCACCTCGCAGACCAGCCGACTCAGGTGGTCGTCCAACGTTACAGTCGGGCCAACGCGGCCAGGTTCATAAGTCACCATCAACGTCTCTTGCGGCTGGGCTCGCACATGAGCCTCCAGCGCTAGACGGGTCGTCGTCTTGCCCTCGCCGGGTCGGCCAAAAAGAAAGGTGTGTTGGGGCTGGCGCAGGTCGGAGAAAATCGAGCCTTGACTCCGGTGAGCGTAAAGAGGATCGACAAAGTAAGATAGGGCCGAAAAGGTGGGTTTAAGCGGTGGTTGGGCTGTAGCCTCGATGACGTGCCCGTTGACGCCGGCGGCCAGTTGGGTCGGCGTGTTGTCGGCCCGTGGAGCATATTGATTGGGGAATAGATTGTGAATCCATCGCTCTCGGTCTGCTAAGGCGTCGGCCATGCGCCCCTGTTGCCTATCGTCATGGATAACAGGGTCGGGCCGACTGGAGAAACCGTATTCCTGCTCGGCGACTGGATTAGCAAAAACGTCGCGCTGTAGGCCGTTCTGGCGCAAGAACTGTTTACGGGGTGTATCTTCTATCTGCTGGCGACCGGCCATTGTGCCGCCGACGCTGCCATTCGTTGCGAATCGGAGCATGTTCATCCACTCTAGCCTCCTGTGCTTATCAAACCGACTACACCACGTGTCCGTCGCCGGGAGCGCGTGAGTAGTTCGCGATATCGAGTTGGCTGTGGCGTTGTTCATGCAACGATGGACTGCGTTATAACCATTACTGAGCGTTCTGGACCATCGACTGAAGCCAGTCCCAAGGAAGAGGACATCTTATTACGTGTGTTGCCCACAACCAACCCGGCGTTAACGTGTTTGCTCCGCTTCAATACCCCAATGGGACACATCCAAACCCGACAGTTACCGACACTTAACGACATCTGGGCGCGATAGCGCCTAAGTAACGAGTACTATACACCATACCAGCAGCGATATTCTGGCCACAACCCGTCATGTAACTAACCAGAAACGCACAACGGCCAGCTATTTGGTCGCCCTCAACCTGTCATGAACCTGTCAAGGTCAGTTGCTTAGGGACAGTTTTCAAGCCAGTAGCCCCCTTCCTGGCCCTTGCGGTTACGCAGGTAGATCGGATCGCCATCGTCGGGGTCCGGCTCGATGGCCCGGCGGGCGCGTGAGGCAATGGAATGCATGTTGTTTTTCGAGCCGGCCAGATCCCTCAATTCGCCGTCGTCCCAGTTGAGTACCTGGCGGCGGCGGCGCAACAGTTGCAGAAAGCGCAGTGGTTGGTCATCGACAGGAAGCAAACGGGGCCCGCGCCAGACACCACGAGCTTGTGGGTCTAATCTCAACGTGACGTGACGCGCGAAGTAAAGCCGGCGCAGTGTAGCGAACGCCTCGACCGACAACGGCGGCGACAGCGGTGCATCGGCCCGGTAGATGGCAAATAGCATGGCCTCGGCCAGTTGCACCCACGCTGCCGGGTTAGGTCGGCCATGTTCGGCCAAGAGCAGGCCGTCCGCCAGCGCCCGGCAATCGTCGGTTAGATAAGCCGACAACGCCAGGCCCGGGGGTGCGTCGGGGAGAGCCTGGCACAAGTGGCGCTCGACAACGGCATGGCATTCGGCCGTCGTCCAATCGGTGTAGACGAGACCAACACGCGAGCGCGCCCTGGCCAGCATTGCGCTCCCGCGCAGCAGACTCTCGCGTACGGCGGCGGCCACGACGAAGTCCGGGCTGTGGGTCAGGTCGAGCCAGCCGAATAGGTCGCCCAGCCCTTCAGCCTGGGCCGGGCCGAGTGGCGGGTCGGGGTCTACAACGTAGACCAGACGCCGATAGCCGAGGGCGTTGACGAGCAGTGTTAACTCCTGAATCAGAGCTTGAATGCCAATGAGCGTATCGCTCTCGCCGAAAAAGTCGGTGTCGGTGGGCACGTCTTGAAAGCCAGAGCGCAGTTCCGGCGGGAGACTTAGGGTGAAGCGTTGGTAGCGGCGTGGTCCACCCTGCCGCTCCAGCAGGGCGCGCAAAAACTCGCGCTGGAAGGCGTCTATGCCGGCGGTCAGGTCGGGCTGCAAGCGTAGCAATTCGGCGATCCCTTGCCCGGCGACGGCCAGCATCTGCGTCAGGTGACTGGTGTCGTGAGGATGCCAAGCTGTGCGCGCGCCCGGCCAGCGGTCAGGCGGATAGCGCAGCACGAGCACGTCGGCCGCGTCGCGCGCGGCCCAGGCGCTGAGGGCAACCGTCTTGCCGCTGCCCGGTGGCCCGGCCAACAGCACCCAGTGATACATGCCCTGCAACTCACGATCGGCCGCAGCCTCAGCATAACACAGGCGCCACCACTGGCGCTGCTGCTCATCGGAGCGCTGTTCCGGCCGGAAAGGCCAGTCGAAATAGCCGGCGTTGTTCATGCGGCTACGCCCTGCCCACCCTCAGGCTGCTTGACCAATTGAATGATCGCCGGATCGAAGCGGTAGCGGGCCGTGCCGGGGATCTGGGACACCATGCCGGCTTCTATTAGCCCCTTGACTCTCTGCTTGACCTCGAAGTGTCCCTGACGCTCGCTCAAGTCCGAAAGCCTGAACGACCGGGCATCGGTCTGTGGTCGATTGACCAGAGCGATCAGTTCATCCATAGACGTATCCTTCAGCCCCGCGCGTCGGAGGTAGGTCTCAAGGCAAGCGCGATGGTCGGTGGTGTCAAGCGAGCGCTCAGGATGTTGCAGTTGCCGTTGCAGCAGAAGCAGATTGACAAACGGATTGGGGGTCAGGAACGGCTTCAATCGGTCGATCAGCGCCGCTTGGCCCATCGCATCAAGCGTTATAGCCAGGTCGACTACCGTGTCAGGCGCGTCGGGCCATTCCAGTGTTTGGCGCGCGTTCTGCACGGATTGTCTCACGACCGCTAGTCGCTCATGGATTTGTTTGGTCGTTTGTTCCTCCTCAAGACCCTGCAGGGGATGCACGTCGTCTTCCCAGCGCAACACTGCGTCGCCCAGAGCGTACTCATCACGCCGGGCGATAACGGCCCGGCTCTCGCCACGCTCGCCGGCGCGGAAGAGGAACGGCCCAAGAACTTCGCCTTCGACCCACTGCCGACTCTCTGAGACTATCTCATCGAATCCATCGACCAGCAAAACGGCCGGTTGATTGCGCAGGGCGCGCACTAGAACCAACCATATGCGATGAAAATCCTCATTGACAAGCTGCTCGGGTTTAATCGTTAAGACGATATGACCGGCCCTTTCTAACTCCTTCAACTCGCCAATGAGCCAGACTGTTGGCAGCTGCAAGATCTCAGGCGTCAAATCGAGCTTTACCACGACAAGACGCCGCTCCCGCAAGATACTGGCCAGCGCTCGCAAGAACATTGTTTTGCCGCTGCCCGGTGGGCCGACGACTGACCGTAGACGCATACCTGGCTGGCTCTGTGTGGCCCAGCTAACGAAGCTTTGCGGCGACGGTTGGCGATCGACGTACCAGGATAGGTCGACGGGCGGACTTGGAGAAGTAGTTGACTCAGCTATCATTTGGCACTTTCTCCATGTTCGCCTATAGCCCTCTCTACGTCCTCTTTGGAGATCGTTACGTCACCTGACCGATTGCCCACAGTCGTTCGCCACAGTCTCATGAACTGCCGCGGGTTGTAGTCTTCGTATCCCTCGTCCAGAGCCGATGATCGCCGGCTGCTGTGCAGTAGGGCATCAAATAACTTAGGCTTTTCATCAGTTTTGTCTTCAAAGAGATCTAGGATATGAGCAGCGCTTTTGAAGACAGAAAGATCACCGTCCGCAGCCCCTGTTGTCCATAAGAACCGCCCGTAGCGCGAGATGACCAGCTCTCTAAAGTGCTGGTAGTCCCAAGTAAGCCGCTCCTTGCTTAAGTTGACAGGCAACTCGCTTCTGACTAGTTCATCGTAGAGCGTCTGTGGCGCGAAAACGTAGAAGCGGGTTCTGGTAGAGTGCCACTGCCCCAGCCAGTTGAACACTTGGGTGCGCAGCCACTTCTCGTCTTCCCTGTCCCGCTTGTCAGGCTTATCTCTTTTAGCCGCGTCATAGATGAGGACGATCTGGTCGTACCCTAACGAACAAGTGATCTCAGCAATGCTGCGATACATTCCCGTCGGTGAACTCGCTCTCCCGGCCCTGAGGGCCACGAGTTGTTGCGGGTTGTCGGCTCGTGTCTTAAGAAGACGCTTGAACTGCTCAAGACGTAAAGGAGTATCGTCTGGACGCTGTTTCTGGGCCTCCTCTATGCGAAACAAAAGCCAACCGTAGCTTAGATGGGCCAGCAATAGATCTGCTAGAAGCTCTTGCTGTCCAACGTTGAGCAGTAGAGCCATATTGTCGGGGGCGGTGGCAAGCTTATGAAACAATGTTTCTAACACGGCAGCACAGATCTCGTTCATGTTGGGCCGCCCGGACAGCCGTACTCTGAGCTGCCCGGCAAACCGGCCGTCCACCGCATGCTCGCACCACACGACCGCCGCTGTACGGCCACAACCCTCTTCACCATAGATAATGGTACTTCGCACAGCGTCGCTTAACAAACGTCGCCACAGGGGATGCCCCCCATAGAACGCTCCAACCTTTAGAAAGCGGGCTTCATCCTCGTTGTCTGCTCGGTCGTGGGCGAACGGTATGGTGAGACTGGCTCCCTCTATGCCCCGGCTAGCCTCGTCGTCGGCCGAAAATCGGAGGACATCGCTCGCCACTCGGGCGTTAAAGGCGTCGAGCAGTGTCTTGTCGTTAGTCGCCAGGTCCCAACTGCCGATTTTATCCTTCGCCTCATCGAGAAAAGCTTTCAGCTTAGCTCTTAGAGCATCAATTGCTTCGGCAGAAGAGCCAGACTTTGCCAGTTCGTCACAATATGGGTGCAGACGGTTTTTTGCCTCCAGCCATGCGGCTATGAACTCCTCTTGCCAACGGCCGGCCATGGCTATCAGCTGCTTGTCGGGCCACTTCTCTAGAGCCTTTTTCCACTCTGCCAGCGCTTTTTTCCGAGCCTCTTCCCTGTTGCCGGCCATCGCAGCCGGTAACATCGTCGGCCGCTCCAACGTGGCAAATCGATAGAACTCGCGCCCTAGAAGGAGCGTATCGCCGGTCAACTCGGCGTATTGTGGCTTAGCCATATCCTGCAATACACGAGCCACGCCGGGCAGATTACGCGCTCGGAACTGCGCCCGGCACAACTCAACCAGCCGGTTATACTCATCCCGTTGTCGCGCCTTCAACTCGGCATAGCGTTGGTCAATCGTCTTCTGGGTCAGCGCTGCCAGCCCGGGGGCGATGAGCAGCAGCAGGAAGATGTAAGGGCTATTGTCGTTGACTGTACCGGCGATGAATCGTCGTAGGGCGAAGCCGCGTCGCCCTTCAACGAGTACAGGTATGGCGATGGTCTCACCCAGCCGCGTGCCCGACGGGTCGGTCAGGTTAATCGTAACTTTGCCGGCACGCCGCAGGCCACCATAGGTCTGGGCATTTATCAGGTCGATCAACACCACTCCGGGCTGAAACGGCTGGATATCGACCGTCGTCGTCAGCACACCTTGCCCGGTTGCACCGGGAAACGTCAGGCCCTCGCCAGGCTTCACACCGACGTTAAAAGTGGTTGCTGGCAGGTTTCCCCCGTCTGGCACAGTGAATTCTAGCCGCAGTTGGTTGTCGGCGGCGTCGACCAGAGCCACGTAGGGAGAAGTGGCTGAGACCGCCACGGTGGTACTGCTACCGGTCGGCACCATTTCCGTCTGAGCGCTGCTGAGTAGGCGGTCATCGGCCGCCCAAAAGAAGTTAACCAGCAGCCACAACACGAAGCCAACAGCCAGAACCACCATCGCCAGCAACGTAACAAAGGCTACGCTGCGCTGAATGACCCATTCCTTTGCGGCGCGCCAGCGTTGGAACAATACGGTGACCAGATAGAAGACCGTCACAACAACAAGGGCAGCCACGACGACAATGGCGGGCCACCATCGCTCACCTGTCACCAGCCAGAGCCAGGCCATCCGCCCTCCCCACAACAAAATCCCGATATACAAGAAGGTGAAGGCCAACGGGGCGCGCCAAGTCGCATCCGGTTGCCAGGCCGACCGAACGCGGGAGTACCATTGCCGCCCATCAGGTGACGGTCTAGGGGCGGTGTTCGGCTTTCTGGAAGGACTGCTCTCGCTCATGCGGCGCACTCCTGTCGACCGTGACTCGTGCAACTACCCGTGCGGCACGCGCTGACTCCCTTACATTATACTCTGCCCTCTGGCGCGCACAAGACCAGCCGCCGGCCGGCTACCCCGGTTCTACCGTCGTCGCGAGTTTGAGGCTGTATGGCTATAATAAGGGATGTGTCCACGTCGCGGCCTTACGGAGTTACTCATGGCTGAAGATGGCTCGGCCTACCTCAATCGAACGCTCGAGGGCCGGTTGTTCAAGGCGCGCTACACGCCCGTAGCGGTCTTGCCCGGCAGCGCCGCCTTTCTCTACCGCGCCGACGTCCGCACGATGGCCGGCTTAACTGCGCCACCGCACATCTTGTCGCAACAGGTCGTGGTCAAGGTCCTGCGCCAGCCTGGCGCGGCCGAAGGCGGGCCGCGCGATGAAGCAGAGTACACCTGTCACACGCTCGCCGCGCCGCGCTCTCCCTACGTAGCTCCTGTGCGTAATTGGGGCTACACTGACGACCGCCTGCGGACGCGCTTCTTGGTGCTCGATCTGCTGGCCGGGGGCACGCTCGACAGCGCCCTGCGCCGCAGCAGCTGGCCGTTGACCGCGCGGCTGGTCGCCTTCGACCGCTTGCTAGCCGCTCTGCGCTCGCTTCACAACGCGACCATTGTCCACGGCGATCTGAAGCTGACCAACATCGGGCTGGCCCGGGGCCGTGACATCCGCTCCATCCGTATTATCGATTTTGGGCTGGCCCAGATGATGGCTCCTGACACCCCGCTCCTGCCTGCGCCCGGCACGCCCGGCATGCGCGCTCCGGAGCAAGCCGGCGTCGTCCATAGCGCCATCGGTCCGCCCACCGATGTCTTCGCCCTGGCCTATGCCGCTGTGGCCTTGTTGTGGGGCCGCAATTACGCCTACCGCCTAGGCAGCGACGTGGAAGCCGGTCGGCTTCACTTTCGCCCACCCACGTTGGATGAGGGTGTGCGCGAACGGCTACGCGCCAGTTTGCGCCTGTCGCCGTCCATGCCGCGGTTGCTGGCGCTGGTGCAAGATATGCTGGCGCTTCGACCGGAGGATCGGCCCACGGCGGCCGAGATCCAGCGCACCTTCCACGCCATCTGCGGCTCGTTTTTTTGACCGCCGGTTGACGCCCCGCCGCCTTCAGCTACTCGTGGTCGCCGGTTCCAGGCAGCGTTCATATCCCTTCAGCGCCTCTTCCACCAACGCACGCGCCCACTGATCGAGTTCCGGCGTCGGGTTGGCGGCCCACTCCCGCGCTACTTCTGCCACAGGCACGTAGTGGCGCGCATCGACGATCGCCGCCCACGTTTGGTCGGCCATTTGCTCGTCTCCCTCCATCGCGTCCACAGCCGCATAGCCATCCTGCCCAACCACTTGTCGCCCCTCGCGCCAGATGACCGCCTGATCATAGCCGCGTAGTTCAAATAGATTCAACGCTCGGGCCAAAACGTATAACTCGCGCGCGGTAGGTCTGTCGTTGCGAGGCGCGGTGTAGCGCGACCGCGGCTCGGGCAGTGTTACCCGGTCGGGTAGTGTATGCAGTCGTGGTGCATCCTGTCGCCGGTAAGTGGCGTAATCGCGAGCAAGTACGTTCGCATAGAACGGCAGCGCCGGCAGCCGTAGACCGTGGCGAACTGAAGACAGGACGAGCTGATAGACGTCGTCGGTCGGCATCAACTCCAAATTGGCCTCGTCGCGCAGCGGGTCGGGCAGTTGCTCCCCCTCTCCCGGCGTCGGCTGATTCAACAGGGCAAACGGAGTGCTGGCCGGCGGGCCAAAGTGCTGGGTTAGGTTAAAGTGTTCTGGAGCGGCCACGACAAAGCGCGGCGGCCCAAGCCTGGATCGAGTAGCGGCGTCTAATTGCACAAAAGGAGCGACGCCCTGTAACAGTTCGCGTAAGCGCAGCGCGGCCTCTTCGCGCGGGGTATAGCGCAGCACTTCGGCCAGATGTGCTCCCTGTAACGCCTGTTGCGCTTGGCCGGCCGCGAAAGCCGCCAACGTTTCGGCAAAGGACAATTGCTCCGACGAATTGGCCTTGCTGGACGACGTTTCGGCCCAGAGGTTAAGCCAGCGGCTAGGCCGCCCCGCCTCTTGGAAGAAGCGTTCCAGTTGATCCTCAGTCCGCCGCAGGCCTGTCGGCCGTTCGATTGCCTCGACGATGCCAGGGGCGAGCAGCGAACGCGAGATGCCGTGATGATAATCGCTCCCCAGATGGCCGATCGGGCCGAGTTCGCCCTGCCAGGCCTTTTCGATGTTGGCCCGGGCGCCGCCCAGAAGTTGTGTCAGCCGGTTGACACGATCGCGCATGCCGGCCACGACCGGCAGCAACTCTTCGTACAACGACTCCAGCGCGCACAACACCTCGCGTTCATGCAGGGCCTGCAGGCGACTCTCGTAGGCACGGGTGACACCTTCTCGTGCCAGGCGTAAGGCGTAGCTTTCACGAGTTAGAACGTAGGCCGCGGCCAACAGGGTGACACCTACTGCAGCGGCCGCGGCGACTCGGCTGACGGGCCAGAGCCAGACGGCCAGCGCTGCTGTAGCCAGCCCCAGCAGCCCCAGCAGCACGCCCAGCCAAAAGAACGGCACCCCGCCCGGTCCGGCAGCGATCTGCGCCTGGCGAAATACTCCCCGGCGCTCACTGTCCATCGCCGCGTCGACCCCCTTACCTAACGCGCGCTTCTCCTGGCTGGTGCGTTCAGCGATCGTGGTTTGATGATCGGCCAACAGGCGAGCGCGCAGGCCATCCAGGAAGTCACGCGCTGTGGCGATGCCGTTCGGCTCATCGAGTAGCTGGTTGACCTTTGCTTCTAACGCCCCCAGCAGGTTGCCGCTTGCCTGCCAATCCGTTAGCCGGCGTTCTTGGCGTCTCATCTCGCCGCGCAATGGCAAGAGTGTCTGGGTTAGACTATCAGTGTAGGCGCGCTGTAGACTGCTCAGAAAGCGTTGGGGCAGTCGCAAGGGCGCGTTGCGCGAGCGGTTTTGCAGTGGCAGCGCCGTGTTTGTTCCGGCCCGAAGTCGTGCACGCAGGCCGCCCGGTGTCAGACCGAGTTGCAACTGGTGGGCGTCCATCGCCGGCGTCCACTGACCGGCTGCAGGCTGGAAGAGATGCGTAAGTAGATCGCGCTGCAGTCCAGCGGATGCCCGCTGCATCCACAGTTCAATCGGCACGACCAGACTGCCATGGCCAATACTGCAATAGGGCGTCATATCGCGCGCTGATTGTGGCGACAGCAAGTCCGACAGGCCAGTACAGGTCATGTAATAGAGCCAATCGCCCACCATTGCCGTCAGCATTTCCACATTATCGAGTTGCACCTCCTTCTCGTTCATTGGCTCCAGGAGAACGATGCGCCCCTCGCCCAACGGACTGCCGTTACAACGGATGGTCAGGTTATTGCTCAGCTGGCGCTGATAGAGAATGGGGTCCTGGGGGTGGCCACAAGTGTAGTCCACCTCGCGCAGGCAGGCGGTCACCAGAGCGCGAACATAGCCCGCGGTTGTGGACCGCCGCGTCGCCTCCTCGGCTGTAAGGCGGCCGCGCTCCGACTGCTCGGGGGGCAAAGCCAACTCCCCTACGTAGCCCGGCAATGCCAACACCAGGTGAATTTGCACGTCGTGGTCATCGGCCGTGCCCGCCGTCAGAGCATGACGCAACAAATAGGGCAAATCGGGCAACAATCCGTTCATGAACGTATCGGCCAGCGACAGCAGTATGAACACCGACAAGCGGTTAGGGTTGGCCACCTGCACTTCCAGGCGCACGCGCCGACGCATCGTCTGATGGCTCAATAGCTCGCGGCGAAGTTCCTCCAACCGGGCGTGGATGGCGTCGGCCTGTTGGCAAAGAGCGATCTGCGCCCGCTGCCGTGGCATGTTTTGCAGCGCGCGTACCAGGTCGTGAGGGTTGGTTGTGCCCGATGCCCACATCGGCGCTATCTCGGCCATCAGGCGGGGAAGATCAGCGTAAGGCTGAAGCTCAAGGCCCAGGGCCGGCAGGGGATATAGGCTGCCGGCCTCGTCGGCGCTCATCTCCAACAGCGGCAGAAACTCGATGCCGGGAATGTCGCGCTCCGGGTGGCGTCGACGCAAGACCTGCTCGAATTGCTGGGCCATGCGATAGGCGATTGGCCCCAGTGGGACGATGATGGTGTTGTTGACGACTAAGGACATGCCCAATGACCTCAGACAAAAACTTCAGATGGCAGCCAGTTCTGTGGCGAAGTCAAGCTCCGCCTGAGCCAAACTACGCATATCGCGGTCAAGGTAAATGGGCCAGGCGCCGCGCGGCCGCCCCAGATAGGCCTGGAGAGCCGCTATCCGCTCTCCCAGGCGCGCCGGTTTGGTCCACGCGCCCACCCAGGCGCTCAACTCTGCCAAACTACCAGGGTTAGCCGACAGATGGTCCCAAGCCTCAGCCGGGCTTGCGCCCAGCGGCCTGCCCCCCATTTGGTAGATACCATCTTCCAACTTGATATAACCGAAGATTTCACCCAGTACAAACAGCCGGCGCGCATCCAAGTCACCAAGCACCGATCGATAGCAATTGAAGCCGATACGCCGGCCGGAGTCAGCCAGGAAGCGATAGAGAAACTTGCGATAGGCGTCATATTGACGCAACGCGTGCAGGGGCAGCCCGTGGCGGGTCTCCAACACCGACAGCCGGTTGCGGTCGAAGGTCGAGATGCGCATCAAGTTCTCGTCGATGTCGGCCGTATTGTCGTAGATCGTCTGGTCTTCGTTGGCCACGCCCAGGATGGCGATGCGGTCAAGGTCATCGCTGCCGATACCGGCTAAGGTCGGGTCATAGTTGGAGAAGGGCGCCGCGGCGGCCAACAGGTCGCGCAGGCGGTGGTTGCGCGCTTCTGGCGTCGGCCAACGCTCCTGCACAAGCTTCTCGATCGACTGCTCGTCGGGTAGCAACTGATAGGTGGCCACGGCAAAGCGCTCCAGTGCCCGGCGCAGCTCGTCGCCGGGGCGGGCCGTCGCCGGTGTCGGTTCGCCAACCTCCTCGAATCGCATGAACCAGTCGCGTAGGCGAGTTTGGGCCAGGAAGCGCTCAGCCGTCGCGCTCAGCCCGCCACCCAGATAGGTATGGAAGAACCGCTCGATGTCGGCGGCGCTATCGATGTTGTGTTCGGTAATGTAAGCCGTCGCCCAGTGCCCTTGCAACCACTCTAGATCCCGGTCGGCATCGGCAGCTGATTCTTCCAGCGCAGTGCGCAACACGTTGAGCACCACTGTCAACCGTTGGACACCGTCGCGCAGTTCGTTGACCAGTATTTGTGACTGGCTGATAACGGCAGCGTCAAGCGTCAGATTTAACAGTTGGCGATAGCTCTGCACATAGTGATTGCGCGCCTCGTCCAGCCCCTTGCGCAGCACTCCCCAACCGTCAAACTTCTGTGTCGCCTTACGAAAGCCGTCCAGTGCAGAAGCTAGGTCGCGTTCGGCGCGGCCTAGCGCCTCGCGGTTGGTGCCCTGGCGGACTTGTAACTCGCGTTGCACCTGGTCTAATTCCAGCCCGACACCCACCAGGAAGACACCCGCCCGGTAAATACCCGACTCTACATCATCGAGTTCGGTCAGCCCGTAATCGCGCAACAAGTTCAGAGCCTTACGACTACTAATGCGGCGGTTGGTCTCAATCTGGCGTATGAATTGACCTACGACAACCGTCTCGTTGTAGCGGCGACAGGCATTTTCCACCCGGCTAACGATGCGATCGCGCGGCTCGCGCGCTAGTCGCTGAGTGTTGATCTCCACAACCATGCTGCCTGCGCCGGCCTCGGTGGCGGGCATTAGGCGCAGTTCGTCATCGAGCAAGCGCAGCGGGCGTAGGGCCGCGCCCCCCAAGAAGCTGTCTACGCGTGGCCGGGCCTTGGGATGAACGGGGTTCTCGCTGCGATCAAGTCGCGGGTCATGGGCTGGAAGCGGTTTCAATAGCACATCGCGCACTAGGTCTCGCTGTAGCCGCCGGGCGCAAGCGCGATGCATGCGCTGGGCGTTGAAGCGTAGCGTCGCCGCACCAACGGTTGAATAACTACGGCTAAAGCCAGATAGATCAGTATTGGCCGCAGCCGTCGGGGTGTTGTCGAACACCGATTGCGCCTCTAGTCCGACGTAGGACCCAGCCTGAAGGAAGATTGCCTCGGCCATGATGGCTGCCAACTGCCCGGCATTTTTCACCGTCAGGTTGCGTTCGTTCGTGTCATCGACCAGATAGACGATGTGGAACGGTGGCCGCTTGTCGCGCACACGGAAGGCATCGGGGAATGTCGTGTCGAAGTCGCCCTTTTGGGTGAAGTGGTCGATCTCATTCAGCATGGCACAGGCGTTTGCCCGAATTTGCTTGCGATTCGACTGCGGGACCTTATATGCGTCGGGCATGAGAAAAAGCCCGATATTAAAGACGGCGTCTTCAGGAATCCCCCGGCTCAGCGCCAGGTGGCGAGTCATGTAGGCCAGGTCGATCATAATGCCGCTGCCTGTGCCGCCACAGGTTGACGAGACAAAGAAGACGTTGATTGACTGGACCCGCTCGGCCCCGGCGTCGCGATAGTGGTCGATGCTTAAAATCGAGGTCATCGCGTCGAGAATAACGTTGCGCACGCGCTCGAAGTGAAAAAACAGCGCCAGCCGGCCCAACTGGCGCACCTGTTTGGCTCCCTTGGTCAGGTCTACGCGCGGCAGGAGGTCTAGATCAAGCTCGGCGGCATAAGCCGGGTAGCTGCTCTTGTTCTCAATAATGCCGTTGACAGGCACCGCGCCGATCTGAATCAGTTCTCGATCGGGCGTCAGCCGCACCAACTCGCCGACGCTGTTCTGGATGGGGGCGTGGTTGGTATCGGTGTCGAAAACAATAAAGCGTATCTGTTGCAGGCGCGAAGCCGGGTACGTCTCATAGAAGCGGGCCTTGGTGCGGGCCACGATGTCATAGCCGGTTCCACCCGCGCCGATGAGCAGTGTCGGTCGCAGCATTCCGGTGGGCTGGTGTCTTTCGTCCATACTCGACTCCACTTGCATTCTGTGGCCGTGCGGCGCGTCGTTTGCCCCGCGCCGGCCTTGATGATGGCTAGGCCCGCTGCGTATAGCTGGACTGCGCTTCATCCTCGGGCAACTGGTCGACCTCATAACGCAGTTGCACGTTACCCACACCGATGATGTCGTTGTGGTGTGGCGTGAATTCCATGTCTGGTAAGTACTCCACGCCCACATGGGTCACGATTACGCCATCGGCAACCTTGGCGACCTTTACCCTATGACCACCCTCTGAGTTGGCGTGCACGACGAGCGTAGCTAGTGGCTCTCCAACGGCGTCGACGAGTTGCACCTTAAGGCTGCCGCGGCCGGCGCGCAGATCCTGGTCGTTGCCAGCGCCGCTCAGGTCAGTCAGCGAGGCAACCGCTACCGCCTGTCGCCCGCCGCGCAGCAGGAAGAACAACACCACGCCCGCCAATAGCAACAGCACCGCGCACAGACCAAATAGCCACGTTGGTACCTCGCTGGGCGCGGGCGGCGGAGGCGGTACGGCCGTTGCTGTTGGCATGACCGTCACGATCTCAGCCACAGGGGCGGCAACGATGGCCGTTGCCGTTGGTGTGGCTGGCGAGTTGATGGTGAAGCGCGTTTCATTGTAATAGGGTGGCAGGAAATCGATGCTGCCGGGTGGTCGGGCGCGGAAGACGAGCCGCAAACGATAGTCGCCTGGCTCGGTCGGCCCGTCCAGCGCCGCCGTATAGATCGCGCCCGGTTGGTCAGGATCGCGCTGCAAGGTGTAATTGGCGACGACATGATCCTCAGCGTTATAAAGCGTGGCCGAAACCTCGTCCGCTCCAACCGAAGCGTAGTCGGCGGCGCCTACCATAAGCCGGGCAACCAGCTCCGGCGGTGCATCGGCGCTGAAGCCAGCGTTGTGAGCTGGAGATAGAATGTCGGCCCGCGGAAGTTCAACGGCATCGAAGTCCTTTAGGCGCGGGATGCTGAACGAACCGGAAGCATCCGAGGCGATTTCGGCCGAGGTGTCAAGGCGGCACTTACCCGGCGCGGCGCCGCTGAAGTCGAAGATGCCATGCACAACATTGCCACTGATCCACGTATCGAGGGGCGTAAACTCTTGCCCGTTGTCACAAATAATAGACGTCTCCGGCAGGCCGTCGATGCTGATCCCAGTGGTATCGCCCGATAACTGCATCTCCAGGACCACTTGACCACCCACCGGCAGGAAGCTGCCCTCGGGCTGGACGATATCCAGGGTGAAGGCTTCGGGTACGTAGAGAGAACTGACCCGCGCTTCAACGTCAGAGTCGGTTGCGGCCGTGCCGACTAGCTCCACAACCCAGTTCCCGGCCCAGCCCGTGCCGTCGGCCGGCCGACGAAAGCCCCAGGACTCGCTTAACTGCTCGGATGAGAGGCTATGTTCCGTCTCATAGACGCTGATGTCCTGCCCGGTCGCGCCGACAACCTGACCGGCGGCGTCGCGGATCGTCACGGCGATGTTGGGGTTCGTCTTACTGACAGTGAAGATGACTGACTCGTGAATGGCATCGACGGTAAACGGGCGCGTGACTAGTTCTGTCACTGGAAAGTACTCTGTGTCAGCTACCTGGGCACACAGCATCTCCCGTTGCAGATTGGTGAAAGTCTGTTGTAGGGCCTTCTGGAAATCAGCCGTCGAAGTCGGCAGGATCTCATAGTATCCACCCCCAGTCTGGCTAGAGATGCGCTGCCAGAGCGCGCGGTCCTCGGGCCGATAGCTGCCAACAGCCGCCGCGGCGCGGATGGCAATAGTGTAGATCGGCGCGCCGAGCGTGGTACCACAGCGTGGCCCGTCGTAGGTAAGGTTGCGAAAGCCGGTGGTAGCCAGTTGCTCCACCTGGGCCACGTAGGTGGCCAGTTGTTCCGGTGACTGGGCGCTATTCGCTGCTGCTGTTTCCGGCTGACCGTCGGTCAATAGAACGACGATTGGTTTGTAGTCAGCGCTGTGGGTCTGGAACAGTCCACGGCTTGCTTCCAGCCCAGCCAGCACGTTGGTCCACCCGTTGCGGTTAAAGCGGTCAGCATTGAAGTCGCTCAGCAGCGTCGTCCGTGCGGCGAGATCATCGAGATCGGCAAAGCCACTACCAACCAGGTGTGCGGCATCGTCAAACGTAACGATCGCCAGTCGGTAATTGCTGGCCGACAGATCGACGCCTAGCCCATTGACGAATAGTTCGACCGCCTCGGCGCGCCAGTCCTCCTGGTCGGTCGAGGTCCACATCGAGTTGGAATCGTCCAGGACAATGACGACCTCCAAATTGGGGAGTGTCGACTCTTGGCGGGCGGCAACCGAGCGAGCACCGGACGCCAGAAAGACGAACAGGGTGAGGGTCAATAGCCACATAGACGCCGGTTTGTTCATCGCTGCCTCTCCTGCAACAAAGTAAAAACGTTCTTCTGGCCTCTATCATGCCTGATAACGACGCTATTTTCGCAGACAATTGCGCGACAATGACGACAGTTACCGACATCGGCGATCTACGCCCCCAGGACCAGCCTCTTTAGATTGGCCGGCCCGGCGTGCAGCGCGGTCGCCGCCGCCGACCGCGCGTAAGCGTTGTCGAGCGCGGCGCGGAACTCGGCCACTGTGCTATAGCGCCGCTCCGGCTCCTGATCGGTCGCGGTGCGGATGACGTCGAGGAAGTCGAGCGCCATTGGGCCGGCCTTTTTGAGCCAGGGGTGTGGATTTGGGTCGTGATACCCCTGAGGACCTTCGTCTGTATGGGGGTCGTCGGGTGTTGGCGCTTCTGTTGCCTCCCCGACCAAATACTTGGCACCGCGACCAGTCAGCACCTCAAACAGAATCGCCCCCAGCGAGTAAATATCAGCCGAACAGTCGATGCCGGAACGCAAAGCCAGCACCTCTGGCGCGGAGTAGTAGGTCGTGCCGAACTCCGCTTTCCCGCCACGCCTAACGACGATGCCCAGGTCTAGCAAGAAGACCGTACCAGAGCGATCGATATAGATGTTGCTGGGCTTCAGGTCGCAATGGACGTAGCCGTCCTCGTGGGTGTGGAGGCATTCGACCGCTTGGAGAACGATGTCGTACATGGCTTTGATATCGGGCAGCGCAAGGCCGCGCCGCGGCCCCTTGTCATCTTGGGCATGTCGTCTGGTCGATTTCATGATCTGGTCCAGGTCTCTGCCTGCCAGCAGCTTCATGATGAAGTAGGGTGCGTTTTCGCTATCTTCGACACCGCTGTCCAAGCAGTCTAGAACGTGGGCCTCCGGGCGCGGCCCCAATTGCCGCATCAGCTCCATCTCTAATTCGAATGCCCGCCGGGCTATCTCTGTCTTGCTCTGGTAGACGTCGAATACCTTGGCCGCGAATGGCGCATCGGCCGCATCCTTCACTCGGTAAATCGCGGCCATGTTGCTGCGGTATATGCCATCTTCGCCGACAATGCGATACGCTCCTAACTCTGTCAGCGGCCGATCGCGGGTAGCGCGCAGAACGTAGACTGTCTGACCAATCGTCAGGCGCATTCCGTTACGGCCGCTGTAGCGGCCATTGTCCTGCTGCCGCAGGTCGTTGTTGCGGCCAATGAGCGTCGGATGGAGGGCGCGTAAATCGCGCACCTGAATACCGAGCTGATTCTCGTCGCTGCCATGCTCCGGCCGAATGAGCAAGTGGGGCGTGGATATGGCCGGGTTGCTGGGCACGACCAGTGCGTTTAAGTGGCGCCGCGTGATCAGGATGTTGTACACGCCGCCGGCGGACGTACCCAACGAGCGTACCCGGCCGCGCTCGTTGGCGTCCTGGCTTATCAGGGCGCGCCGTGTGGCGTCCAGTTGAAAGCGGTGGCGGCCGATAGTAATGATGGCGCCGTCATAGAGCACACGACCGTCGTGTTCGACCAGGATATCATTGCCGACGCGCGTCCCGTTGCGGCTGCGCAGATCGCGCAGCGTAATCTGCCCGTCGCGAATCCGCAACAGGGCATGAGGGGCCGACACGTCGCTGAAGCCCGGCTCGGAGAGTACGATCTGATGGTGGATCGGCCCACGCGTCAACAGACCGCCTTCAAAGCCCAGGCTGTTGCCCACCTGATGTCCGTTCTCCTCTTTAAGAACATATTCGACCGTTCGGCGCGGCGGTTTCGTTGGGTAGCCGGTAGGGTTTAAAAAGCCCGATAGATCGCCCGTTTCGCTGCTATAGGGGATCAGAAACCCGGTGTCATCGGCTGTGCCATATGGCGTTGGCCAGACCGGCGTAATATCCGGGCCGCCCTGGGGCGTCATGAACGACGCGGCCGGGTTCGCGCCAACTGGCGGCAGGGGCGGTTCTAGGCGAGACGATGGCCGCGCCGCTTGGGCCGGGTCACCGGTGGCGTTTGGGTCCATCGGCCGGCCGGAGCTGCGCACCACAACCTTCGGCTGTTGGTTTTTTAGCATGTCGCGCGTACGCGATGACCAAGCCGGCTCAACCACGGGGGGCGGTGCGGGCGGCTGGGATGGTGCGTTGGCCGTCTGTGCGCCGCCAGTAACGGGCTGTTGACCGAGACGCCCGCCACGCGCTGGCCGGCGGACAGTCCGGCGCGACCGCAGATAGGCCAATCCGCCGGAACCAATGATCAACAGCGCGACGCCGACGCCCACCACCAGCAGTAAGCTGCTACGCGTCAGGGGCAGCAGGCCATCGGAGCCAAAGACGGGCACCAGCCAGTCGGGCACGGGGATGAGATTGGGGGTCTCAAGGGGCTGCGATGGGGACGCCAGGTCGGGCATAGGCGTCCCCACCAATAGGACTGCTGTGGCCGCGGGCGTCGGCGCGGCGTCGGCCCGCAGCAGCGCCAGTTCGGGCGCGAACTCCGCCAGGTCGAAATTGAGCCGCACAGCCAGTTGCTCATCGGTTAGCCCGGCGGAAGCGGCCCAGACGGCCAGTTGCGTTCCATACGAATCGACCAGATTATTGGCGCGGGCCCGCCGCAGTATTTCCAGGATTGTCTCGCCCTGGCCATTAGGCAAAACGATATCGACGACGCCGCGATAGGCAATGGGCGCATAGGCCGCGTTGGCATCGGGCTTGCGGCCGTTTGCCTCGTCAGGCAGTTGCAGGCAGTAGGCGGTGAACGTCGTCGCCGTCGGGCGGTCGGGCTGAACGGTGACGGGAGTGTTACTGCCGGCGAGGATGATGGTGCAGTAGTCGCTGCCCGGAACCGGCTCCAGCACGTCACCGGATGCGAAGTAGACATCAGTCGCCGTGGTCAGCGCTAGGCCAGGGTTGGTGGCCGGGGCGAACTCGATGCGCATCTGGGGCACAGCCGCAAACGGATCGCCGCCTGTCAGGCTCCCGACGGCGATTCGCCCCTCGGTGACAGGGAGTAGCCAGTTCTCGCCCGACTGGGCCTGCGCAGCGTGGGTGTGGACGATGACGGCCAGGAAGAGCAGAGCCACAACCGGCCGAGCGTAGATTGAAGAGCCCCTTCTCATCCTTGTCCTCGTGTGGGCCGCGCCTGTGCGTTGCCAGATGCCAGGCTCATCGGCTCAAAAATGTAGTCGTAGGTCGCTAACTGAATTGTGCTCGGTTGTCCTAACGGCAACTGCTCCTGATGGGCTGGCCGCAGATCGTGCCCGTTAACCGTCACGTGATTGTTATCGGTCAGGTTGATGATCCAGTAGCAGCCGTGGGTTTCGCTGTAGGTGATGGCGGCGTGGTGGCGCGAAATCTCCTTGCGCTGTGGGGGAATGAGCACGTGACACTCTTCGCGTCCAATGTGCCAATCGGAATCATTCTTGTCGAAGATCATCAGCGTCTTTTGTTCCGGGTCCTCCACAGGCCACAGCTGGGCTACCTTGAAAGCGTAGTCGGGCGGCGCGAATAAGAACGGCACCTTACCCAACTCGATTATGTCGCCTGGGGACAGGGGCGCGACCGACTGCTGCTCGACGTAGGCATAGTTGAGCCGCACTTCCGACCGGTCCGGGCCCACGTGTACGGCACCCGTCGCCGGCTCGTATTCGAGCCAGGCGTGCTGGCGGCTGACGAGGCGGAACTGCGCCTGCTCGCGTTCGTCCAGAAAGCCCTCACGGGGGCCCACGCCGCGGCCGACGTGCAACCGCTCGTACCCCAGCCCGAAGCGCAGCGAGATCGGTCGCGCGCCGGGCAAAAGGGGTTGAAGGTGATAAACGACGTCAGTTGCCCGGCAAAAAGGACAGCCGGCGTCAAAGTTGGGAGTCGCGCCACAGGTAGGACAGGTTGCGCCCGGCTGCTTTGGCCCGCTGCCAAAGGCCTGCCACGTTGTTCGCTTTGCCAACCAGGCGGCGGCGACAAGCGAAAAGAGGACGACAGCCGCCCCCAACAAAACGATTACACCGCTCCACGAACTTGCCGTCAGCACGGCCGGCAGGCGGGCGACAAGGCCAGAGTAGGGCCAGAACAAAACAAGCGTCACGGTCAGCCAAGCGGCCAACGCGACGTGAAAGAGCGTTGCCGCTGGTCTGGCCCAGGCGCGCCGGACGAATAGGGCTAGGGCCACCCCCGCCGCACCGAGCGCCACTACTGCTGCCACGCCTAGGACCAACGGCGCGACCGGCGTGAAACCCCACCAGCTACGCCACATCGCCAGAGCCGGCGCGGCCACCAGCGCGGCCACCGCCAGCCAGAATAGCGCCAGCAGCCACGCTGCTGCCAGGGAGCGTTTACTCATGTTCGCCCTGCTCCTCACTCGCTCCCTCCTGTGTTGAGAGGCACGCGTTCTGCCACATAGTTCTGCTTTTCATCGGCGGCGTCGGCCGGACGGGTATAGATGACGTTGTCTGTCAGATGCAACTCCCACGTATTGCCGCTCCACTGGGCTTGAACCAAACCATAGTGCCGTAGACGTGGGCCGACGGCGGCGCGCTGGGCGTTGTCCAGCGCCATCACGATCCCCTTGGGGCCGAGATCGGCGAAGATCCAGGTCGGGCCGCCGGCGGCTGACGGGCTGTCCAGCGGTACCAGCGTGCTGCCGTTGATGCCCATGACCATTGACGTAGACAGCACAACACGGCCAGACTGGCCCAGCAGTTGCGATAATCCACAGACGCCGGACGCCTGATTCTGGCGACACGCATTCACACTCCCATCCAGAACCGTGGACGTAGCTAAGAGCCAGACGAGCTTGCCCTCGTCAGCCCATGCGGCCAAGCTGGTCAACTCCTCGCTCGTGACACCGGACAGCGATAGGGATAGTTGAGTCGCCGTGTTATAGCTGGGACGAAGGAACAACTCCTCTGGTCGGTCTGCGGCCGCAAAGGGGTCTATCTGGCCGACCAACAAGTATTGGTAGGGGACGGGCGGCAGAAAGCCGGGGTACGATTCGGCAAGGGGTACTGGCGGCAGGTTGAAGGCGGCGATGGCGGCGCTGGCTTCGGCTGCTGCCGTTTCGTCCGAGAAGCCGAGCGCCGTCTGGAGCGCCATTTCATAGCTGCTATCGGGCGGAATCTCTAGTGCGATATTCGGCCCATAGAGCAGGGGCAGCGGCGGTAGCGAGTCGCTGCTCGGCGCAGGTGTACTCGTGGCTGGAGCGACCGCACCGGCTGCCTGAGGAGGTGAAGCAGTTTCTAGAGCTGGTGGCCCAGTGGCGATTGTCGCGCTTGGCGCGGGTGTGCTGGTGGGCAAATGGGACTCAACCGCGTCCGCTGTATCCGAAGGTGTTGCTACGTTGAGGGATGTCGGCGCGGCGGCGAGCAGGTCTGCCCGCCCGTCACTGTTCGGACTAACGATCATTGTTGGAGTCGGCCGTATGGCAATCATCGCTGCCGTTGTGGGCCATGGTGAGAGTGACGACTCCGCAGCGATTGTATGTTCGGGGCGCTGCCCCATCGCATTTCTGGCCGCTTGGCTGAAGTCATCCCAGAGCCAGTTAAACGCTACGGCCGCAACGATGGTGATCAGGAGAGCTGCGCCCAGCCAGATACGCCGGATGCCAACGTGACGCTCGGGATCCGGAACCGACACAACGTCGCGCGTGTCTAAAACGGCGGCGCGGCGCGGCGCGGCCAGGGGCGCAGTGTTGACACGCGGTATGACGCGAACGGGCACAGTGCGACGAAACGCATGCCAAAGGGCAGCTGCGCCCCGTCGCGTTCCTGTTCGCTTCGATCTGTCAGTGATGAGTGGAGAGGTATCGGCGCTCCGGTTGGAGCCGTCTGCCCAGTGGGTGTCAGTTATCCAGTCCGTGTCGCCGCTCCAACCGGCGTTAGTCGAGTGCGGAGAGGTGTCGGTTGGCCAGTCCGTGTCGGTCGACCCATCCGGCGGAACACTAACCTTTAAGAGCGGCATATTAATAGGCACCGGCTTGTCCACGGGCAGGGCGTTGGTCTTGGGGCCTCGGCTATCCCGTGCCAAGGCATTGGGGCGGGTGGGCCATGGGGAGTCGAACGCGGCGCGTACACTGACGGCGATTAGCGCCTGGTCATCGTGCCAGGCCGGATTATCCCGCTCTGCGCCCCATTGACCAAGCTGGCGCACCAACTCCGGCACCGCGCCGACCAGATCAACGGCCGTCAACTGATCGCGCACTGCAGATGGCCAGGCAGAGCCATGCCGGCCACTGATTGCGCCGAAGAAGCCATCACTGCCGAGCAAGACCATTTCGCCGGGATGCAGCGGCATGTCCTGGGCTGTGAACATCAGTTGCCCGGCCGAACCTAGAAACTCTTTGGCCCGCGGTTGGTAGATAGGATAAGGTTTCTGGGTAGGGCCGGGTGGCAGGCGGAAAGCCTGTGAGTCGCCAACGCCGCCGACAACAGCCACCGGACGACCGTTGTTCTCGCCCACTACCAGGGCAACGGCGGTGGTGAGCAACCCGCGCAGCCGTTCGCCGCATAGTGGACAGTTCGGTTGCCCGCCGCGCCAGTTTACCTGATCCTGGTTCCAATACTTGGGCTGGCCATCGTTGTGCTTGAAGTAGTAGGCGCAATACCATCGCCGCCGCCACGCTTGCAGGTACTGGTGGGCCTGCTGGAAAGCCATGTCTAACCGTTGTTTCCAGAGATCGGGGTCGGGCCGGGTCCGGGTCTGACGCAGGGCAGGAGTATGGTAGTAGAGCTGACCGATGATCTGTGCCGCCAAACGAGCTGCGGTGGTGCCGTCGGCGCAGTGGGTTACGCCGTCGGTGACGATGTAGAGGCGGCCGAGAATGTCAACTAGACGTGGGTCCAGGCCGGCAGGCCGCAGTTCCACACCGTCAAGAATGGTCGGCTGTGTCTCTCTCTCTCTCAAGCTGGATGGCCAGAGCGCGTCTTGCAATGCCCCCGAGTGGCGCGAGCCGCCGATGCCGCCCCCGCCAGCCTCCGCCTCAAACCCCGCATACGGAACCAAGACGGCCGTGTTAGTGGAAGGAGATGACGTGTCTTCGGCGAAGTAAGGCATCGCTACCTTCCATTAGCCGGCATCAAGAAGACCAGCGCCGGACCGGTCGCGCCACCCAGACGTAACTGGGTTCCGTGGCGCAGTTGGGCCGGGCGGCGAGCCGGCAGCAGTTGGCCGTTGAGCAGCGTGCCGTTCGTGCTGCCCAGGTCTTCGATCCACCACTGTCCGCCCTTTTGGAACAGTCGCGCATGGCGCGCCGACACCTTGGCGCCATCCGGCAACCGTCCCAAGGCGATATCACCCTTATCGCGCCCTATCGCGTTCTGCGCCTGGCGACAGGTAAACAGTTCACAGGTGGCCAGGGCCTGTAACGTTGGCCAGCTAACGGCCACGGGTGGGCAGTCGCGCGCCATCTCGGCCATGGGCGGCCCGGCGCTTAGTTCCAGGATGTCCCCATCGAGTAATCCCGCCTCGGCCAATGGCTGGCCGGCCGGCAACACGCGCCCAGCCAACCGTACGGAGAAGTCGGGCTTGGCTGTCGCCGTGGGGCGGAACAGCGGTGACCGGCTGAGGGCGGGTAGATGCTGCGCGACCAACTCATCGACAATCTGCGCCGGGGTCATGACCAGTGGCAACTGAACGTCGAACGGTTCGTCGGGTGGGCAGGAGATGGTGACGACGACGGTTTCCATGACGAACGGTTCAATCGATGTCGTGCGCAAGCGGTGTCGTTGCGGCCAACGCTGCCTCGGCCGCGGCCAGCGCCGCTCGTAGGTCTGCCAGTTCGAAGCGCAAAGTCGCGGCCAATTCGAGCGATGCTTCCACGAAGCGGATGTAGCGCCGGGCGCAACCGGCCAGCGCGACGGCCGTCTCGGCCCGTGGGGCAATTAGGAACTCGCTCTGCGCTCCCGGCCAGAGGGAGCCGAGGTCAAAGATGCCACCGATGGCGCCAATAGTGACTTCGTCTGCGCCTAGGGGCGTAAAGCGCCAGCCGCCGCCGTGGTTGAAGGCCTGGCCCTCGACCAACGCGCCGGCAATTACCTCGGGCACGGGACGCAGGCAGACGTTGCTGATGGCCGGCCCGAGCGCGTCGAGCAGCACCAGGGGCGGCGCGTCGCCGACTGTCAGTCGTAACATGCCGCCCAAGCCATCGGTGCTCGCCGCCGCAGCCGATAGCTCCGTCAACATGGTTGCCAGTTGCGCCTCCGGATAGAGTCGCAAGCTGCCGCTGGTTGGTAATAGTACGTGGAATGTGACCGCTACCGTGTTCATCATGCACTTCCTATGGAACCGGCGCCCTGTTTTGCAACCCAGTGCTGATTGTTTGCAGGAGTCCCTGACTATAGGTCTCGACGCCTGGCCCGGAGATTGGGAAGAACTGACCGATCTCACCCTGGTAGTTAACGCCGATTTGAACTTTGATGCCACTGTCAAGGGTGACTTGCACCGGGCTTCCGGGGGCGATGGCCTTGACCTGGCCGCCGGCGTGAGTTTTGTCCAGGGCTTCCTGTAGGGCGTTGCGGACGTCGTTGGGGGTCGTGCCCTCCGGCCAGAGCGAAGTGCTGTTGGCTGTCCGTTGACTCGGAACGATGTAGTCCCAGGTATGACCCTCCAGAAAGTGGGTCATGTTGGCGTCGCTGTAGCCGTACAGATTGTCCGGCCGGGGCAGCATCGCGCTGGCGGGCACGGGCAGTTGCTTGATGCGCGCCCCGAACACCTCGGTCGTCAGGTCGTCGGGCGACAGGTTGCGGGCGATAAGGGGCGCGGCCTCGTCGCTGTGCTTGCTCAGCCAGGTCACCGTTGCCAGCCGGTCCTGGAACTTTGCCGCGTCGCCCGTGGTTAAGAGTTGCGTAGCGACTTTACCAATGTCGCTGTCATGGTACTTAATCAGCCACTCGACGACCTCAACCCCTTCGTCGGCCTTATCCATGTTCTTAATGGAAAACTTGACGATGCCGAGCCCGGCCTCACGGGCGGGTTTGGGCAGCGTGTCGAGGGTCTTGACGAGACTTTTGAACGGCCCTGACACGTCACCGATGCCCGGAACGACACCGATAAGGCTGAGCGCCAGAACAAACTCATCGGCGTCGGCGTCGGGCCGCAGGGCGTTAATGATATAGACGCCAACGTCGCGCACGTCGCCCCATATCACAAAGCCGGCAACCACGTCACCAGCTATGGCCGCTTCGTTAGCATAGTCGGTCGCGTCGGCGTTAAACTCGTGTCCGCTGCCGGCGATGAAGCCCCACACAAAGTTGACGATTTCTGTCAGCCGTCGCTCGATGAAGGACGGCTCGCTCGATGTGGCGGACGTGGGTGTGGGCGTGGGCACGGGCGTCAGGACGGGGATGGACGTGAACGCCGGCGCAAGCCCAGGCAGGGGCGACGGCGGGGGTGCGGGCGCCAAGCCGGGCAGGGGCGCAAAGCCCGGCAAAGGCGCGGGCGACGGCGGTGGGACGGGCGCGGGGCCGATTGCGGGTGAATAGAGCACTTCCACTGCCCGCCACTCCGGCCGCTCATAGCAGGCGGCCTCGACGTAGTAGTTGCCGTCGGGGTCAGTCAGCAGCAGGGCGATGGTCGCATCGCCCAGTGCTTCGATCAGATGTTGTTGCGCGGCTTGGTACTCGTCGTAGTTCAGCTCACCCAGACGATAGCGCTCTGTGTTGGCCAGCCAGTCGTCCATGAACTCATCGCGCCGCCGGTCGACGCTCTCGTCGGGGATGAGGTAGTTCACGCTGATGTCGCGCAGCCACTCCAGCCCGCCCTCGACCGCGTAGCCGACTGNNTTTGTAGCCGACGGCCAGATCGACGCCGATGAAGATGACGGCCGCCAGCGGCGGAACCTCCACGGCCAGCGCGGCGACGTGCGCGCCGACGACAGTGCCGGAGATTTCACTGAGCAGAACGATGTAGTGGTTAGTGCTCAGTTCGATGAGCAGGCGCTCCGGCGGGTCGTAGCGCTTCTCGCCAACCGTGTACTCGGCCAGTGATGCCAGGTCGGCCAGCCCCGTGCTAAGGAGTAGCGAACCGGGGTTAATCGGCCCCAGGTGGGTGAGCCGTCGCGCCCCTTGCACACCCTTCTGGTACTTAATAACCACGCTCATGAACTTGCGTAGTTTGGGTGAGCTGTTGACCGTTTCGATAAGTTCGTAGACATCGCCGCCCCCCTGAACCACCTTGTTCAACTGGTTGATCAGGTTGGTGTAGTCCTTATCGCCGGCGATCATCCGTTCCAGGTCGCTCAGCGATAGCGTCTCGCCTGCCGGCAATGGGCTGGGGGTGGGTACCGGCCTGGGGATGGGGATGCTCAGTGGCTGGCTGGCGGCCATCAGCACTGCCCCCTGATCGGCCATACGGAAGCCGGCGGCAACGCGTCCGACCCACGCGTCTGTCTGCTGGGCATCGTTGGCGCGCTGTACCAGGCTCTCAGCCATTCCGCGGACGCTGATCGGGTACTCCCGGCACTCTCGCTCGAATTGCTCCAGAATCCAGCGCAACGAGCTGCCGCTGTTGCGCAGTCGCACGTCGATGTCTAGCGCCGCGCGCGAATAGGCGTCGAGTTCGTCAGGGCTAGCGGAACTGGTCGTACTCACGTGGCTACCTCATCGAGAGCGAGGCGATGCGCGCCCGGCCGGACGGCCCGACCGGGCGCGGAGCCGGGAAAGGCTAGTTGCCGCCCGCGCTCATGATGTTGTCGTTGATCTGCTGCACCTGGCTACGCAGCTGCTCGAGCTGCTCCTTGGCTTGCATGAGCGTCCGGTAGATGTTGGGCCACTCGCCGCGGAACTGCTGGGCCAGCCGGCCGTCCCAGTTGTTGGCGTCGGACAGCGTCTGGCCTTCGCGGTTCAGCGAGTTGATCTGGTCCAACAGCGGGCCGTTGATGACCTGCTGCATGCGGACGATGGACTGCTTCGCGGTTACGGTTGAGAGAACTCGTTCGGACATGATCTTTCTCCTTATGCTGATGTTGCCCCAAACGGCAAATGACACTCTGACCCTCAGCTACAGCCGGCGCGGGGGTCAATCCATCGTCCGGCTCTAATCATCCTCGTGTTCGCGCTCCCAGCGGCGGCGCTCTTCCTCGCGGCGGCGCTGTTCCGCTTCGGCGCGGGCCGTGGCGCGGCGAATCTCGTCGGCCTTGGCTCGCATCTCTTGGGCTAGTTGACGGCCGCGGCTGACCATGTGGTTCAGCTTGCGGTCGAACTCGTCGCGATAGGGCCCGCGCCACTCGCGCCGCGCCCGGTCGGCCAGTTGCATGCGCAGGTCGATGGTCTCGTCGAGCAGCCGGGCTCTATCGCGCAAAGACCATTCGGCTTGCCGCGCTACCCCACTGTTCCATCGGACGTCATTCCAGTTTGGCATCTTCCGGCCTTCCGTGTGCTAGTGAACTGTTGCCGACAGCATACACCCTTTGCCAGAGGTAGTTCAAGCGGATGTCGTCATCTGTCGGTATTCGACGGAATTGTCGGTTTCGGCTGGTCGCCCGCCGTGGGCCGCCTGCAAACGCGCCACCCAACCGTCGACGGACTCGCCCGCATAAGCGATCTGAACCAGAGCGCGATGCCCTTGGCGATAGAGCAGGGCCCGTCCGGGGGGCAGCTTGAGCTTGGCCAGATGGGCCGGCAGCAACACCTCAAAGCTGGCGACATCATCCATCAGATTGGCACTGCCCACCGCCATGCCCGACTGGCTCATTTTCAGCGTCTCCAGGAATGAGTCGTAGCCACGCGTGGTGCCCGCCAGCAGGCCGGCCACGAGCCGAAAGCCTCGCGACTCATCGGCCAGTACGTGGCGCTTGAGCTGCTCTTTCACGGCCGGCTGGTCGCCCAGCAAATGGTAGTCGTCCATGATGACGATCTCCAGCGGCAGCGCCTCGTGCCCATCGCGAGTGCGCAGCGTCTCGGCCAATTCGGTCAGGGCGGCGTCGAGTTCCGGCTGGCCGTAGACGGCATAGCGCCGTACGTGAGGCAGCCCTTGCAGCGGCGCTAAACTGCGCCGGTAGGAGTCCAGCAGCCAGAAGCGGACGCGCTCCGGCGGATGGTGGGCGGCCAGGGACAGAACGAGTGTCGTCAGCACCGTCGTGCGGCCGCCCCCCTTCGGCGCGACGACGAGGTAGCTGTGGCCGTCGCGCTGCGCGTCCAGCATGGCCGGCGCCCATGTGGCGTCATCCCAGCCGATGGGCACGGCAAAGGACGCGCCGGTCACCGTCGGCCAGTCGAAGTCAGGGGGAATGATCTTGTCGAGTGCCACGACGTTTGGTAGTTCGCCAGGGAAGTCTGTCGGCAGCGACGCAGGCGGGAACTCCTTGGCCGCCGCTTTCATTGCCGCGCGCATCTCGGTAATCGTCTCGTCGGCCACGTCCATGATCTGGCACTCCAGCGCCTGCCCCTGGTTGCCGAACAGACCGCGGCCGGGGATATCGGTCGGTAGCCATAGGTCCGGTGACGCCCGGCCGACAACGAATTCAGCGTCGTCCTTGCTCAGTCGCAGCGCCAGCCGTTGCTCCCTTACCTTTTCCAGCAGGTTGACCAGGAACTTCTGCTGGTGCGAGCCGGCCAGCAATAGATGGATGCCCAGGGCCGTGCCGCTGTGGGCCAGTTCCTCCAGCCGTTGGCGGAGACCGTTCTCGCTGTCGTCGCGGCCGACTGGCTCTAGGTTTTGCACGACAACGACGAGGGCGGGCAGGTCAGTGTGGCCGTCCGCCCGCGCCTGGGCAAACGGGCCGTGGCCGCTCAGTAGTTGGCTGCGCGTCTTCACTTGCTCGGTCAGCCAGTCGAGGAAGCGCGCCAGCCGGTGGTGGTCGTCGTGGCGGATGATGCTGCCGACGTGGGGTAACGGTCGAAATTCGTGCAGCCCCCGACCGCCAAAGTCAAGAATGTGGATGTGCAGCGCGGCCGGCGAGTGGTCGAGCGCCAGAGCGGAGATGATCGCGCGCAGCGCGGCGCGTGTGGCCTCTTCGCCCCCAGCGATGTAGACGTGCCCCCGCCCGACAAAGTCGAGTTGCAGCGGCGGCTGCGTCTGCTCGTCGGGGTGGTCGCATAGGCCGATGATCGGCTGTAACCAGCGCCCGGTCGTCAGCCAGGTGCGGCCGTCCCAGCCGCCGGGCGATGGCCGCACGTCAGCCAGCGGGACATTACTGGGCAGCGGTTCCAGCCACAGTCGACGCAGGCGACCGATGCCGAGCTTCTCGGCCCGGGCCACAATGTGGGGCACCAGTACACTGTACTCTGTGCCGGCAATGTTTTCTTTCGGACGCTCATGCAGAAAGGCGCGCTGCCCGCCCGGCTCCACCAACGCTAGGTGCCACAGGGGATCATCGCTCTCGCCTGCCCGGCTCACCTTAGCCTGGGAGTAGCTGCCCTGGAACATCTGGAGCACGCTAGAACCCTGACGCAGATAGCCTCGCCCGGCGGTGTTCAACCGCGACGCCAGATAGTTGCCCAACATATCCTTACTGTGGTCTTCATCGACCTGAAAACAAATGTACGCTCCAACATTGGAGCGAATTTGCTCCGGAATAATGCCTGCTGGCGTCTGGGTGGTCAGGATCATACGCGCGCCATACGACCGTCCCGCGATGGCGAAGTTGATGAATCGTTGCACGAGTTCGTGTGAGAACTCGGCGCGGAAGCGGGCGAACTCGTCGACGATGATCAGCACGTAGGGCAGCCGTTCGGTGGCCTTGGGGTGGCCGTCGCGGTGGCGCTGCAAGTAGGTCTGGAGGTCTTGTGCCCCATCGGCGGCGGAGAAGATGGCCGCCCGCCGCTTCAGGAATTCCTGTTCCAGAGCTGCCAAAGCGCGCGGCACACGCTCGCGATCATCCAGGCGAATGTAATTGAGCACATGGGGCAGCTCGAACGTTAGCTGATGGACGGCCGGCGGCTTGAAGTCGAAAATAGCGAAGCATACGTCGTGCGGGTGGAATCGCGTGGCGATGCCGGCGATGAGGGCGTGAAGCAGCTCGCTCTTACCCTTCCCCGTTTTGCCCGCTACCAGAGCGTGCGGGCCGTGGCCGGTGTCGATAGTCGGCTCGCCGCGTGGCTGCTGCATGTCGAGGTACTGGACAGCTCCACCTAGCCGCAGCCCGATGGGCACGGCCAGCGACGTTGTCGGGTCACTGGTGCGCCAGTTGTCGAGGATGGGCAACTCCTCCGGCGTGGCACCGCCCAGCGTTCGAAGTAGCGACACTTGTGTCGGCAAAATGCCCGCCTCCAGTTGGCGTATGCGAATGGGTGCCAGGTCGCGGGCAAAGCTCTCTGCGCGGGCGGCATCCAACAGATCCAGCTGCCGAATGATCGTTGCCGTTTGCTTCTTGTCTGCGTCATGGAGAATGAGTTCGCCCTGCCCACTCGCTTGGCTGCCGACTTTGACGAATGATCGCGCCGATGGCGGAGCCTGATGGCGATTATCAACTAGATAGACAACTGAGCAGGCTAGTCGCGGGTCGGGGTCAGCAACAGCGCGCAATAACACGTCGCCCGACGGTAGAAAATCGTGCTCCGGTGAGGCGAGCAGGATCACTATGTGGCTCCAGCCGGATGGCCCAGCACCCGCGCCGGCGGCCTGCAGTTCGGTGTGGCGAGCGCTCAACTCCTCGCGTAGCGCGGCCAGATTGTTTTTGGCCGACGTCGCATCGTAGGCGACGAAGCGCGCGCCACCGGACGCTTGGGCATGGGGCAGCCATCTGGCCCACGCCCATTGGTCGCGTTCGGCTTCGCTATAGATGACGGCCAGCTTCAGGTCGCGCGGCGAGTGGTGAGTGGCTAACTGAACGAGCAACGCTTGGCCGAGCGCCCGAACAGCTGGTCGCGCGCCGATGATACCGACGACCGGTGTGTCACGTAGTGGCAGACAAACAGGCACATCCTGGACGAGGGCAAACTCGTCGCGCACGGCCTGCGCCGCGGCGATTAAGCTGTCTGGCTCGCCGCCGCTGTCTTCGGGCACGACGATGCGCACCGGTAAAGGGAGAGCGCCAAGACCGAGACGGGTGTCTAGGAAGTCTGGATCGCTCTTGGCCCGCGCCCAGAGCCGGTCGGGCGCGCGATCCTTAGCCAGTCGCAAGCAGGCGTGGACGTCGGGCTGAGCTACTTCCAGGTCGTGCCGCATGTGGTCGTGTATTGGTTGGAGTTGTTGCCGCTTCTCGCGCAAGATGTCGGTGTAGCGACGACGACGATCCACGTCACCGCTGCGGGACTGCTTACGCTGCCACCAGAACAGGATGAGCGTTGCCAGTAGCCCGCCGGCCATCATTGGCAGCATGATAATGCTCTGACCGGAGCCGCTTTGCCAAAGGTAGACAACGACCACGGCCGTCATGCTTAGCATTACCAGGGACGGCAGTAGATAGGTGATGGCCGCAGGCGGCGCGGCCGGACGCGGCCCCGGCGTCGGGATGCGGATCTCCCCTGTGGGCAATTGCGGGTAAGTGCGCGGCGCGGGCTGAAACTCATTTGTTCGGGCCATAGGGTATTGTCCTCCACTACAACGTGTCGCCCAATGCAACGGGCGGGCAACGGTGATCGTACTCGTTTTCGCCCGCCCGATTGCGGACAGTTGACGACAGTTGCTGGGCTAGGCAGCGTCGGTCAGGAACTTATACCCCTTGCCATGAACGTTTACAATGCGCACTCCTCCTATCTTCTGTTTTACACGACCGGCAAGTCGCGTCAGCGTCTCTTGTTCGTGTATCCTGAAGATAGAGTCTTTCTTAAAAGCATTTACGTTATAGTCGTCGTTCGTAGCGACAAGCAGGTTCAGAAACGTGACAACCTCATTCGGCTGTTCGTAGAGCGCCCAAAAGAACCTGGATTCACGCGTTTCCCTGGCAAAGACCTCTTGGCCGTTGTAGTACACGCGGCGTTGGTCTGTGTCCACGTAGAGACCAAATTCGGGGATGTCCTCGAGGCGGCTAGCCTGCAGCCTGATGATAGTACGGGCGAAGATACCGCTAAAAATGTGGCCATCGGGCGTCAGCAGACCAAGCTCATATAGCCGCTGCCGTTGGTCGTCAGCCACAGGCCGCCCGGCTGCTAAATCGAGCAGGTGCTTTTGCTCAGGCGGCTCCAGCGCCTGCCAGATGCGGATGCAAGTTTTCAGTGGTGGATTGTCCCAATGGTACTGCTCTACCGCCGGGGAAAGTTCACCTTGGGCATTAAGCCAGCGGCGGTGGCCGATGACTGTCTTGGCTTCCTGAGCGATGGCCGGTAGGTTGCCCGTCAACCGCGCCAGCGTCGCCGCGCTCGTCTGGCTGAGCAGTGGCACGGAGTTGGGGGGATGGAGCGCTTTCCAGAGCGCACCGAAGGCGTCCTCATGTCGCACGGACAGTGTTGCCCCAGCGAACTGGTTGTCAAACTCCCTTCGCAGCCGTTCGCGCGCCGGTCGAGTGTCCTCAACGCGCAACATGGCCGCCGGTCGGTTGGTCGAGATAATCACGTATATATGATCACTCAACTGGTGCCACTCGCTGCGGAAGCGCGCCAAGCAGTAAAGCATGTCGGCTTCCAGATCGGCGTAAAGCCCGTCGAAGTGGGTCAGGATGAGCAGCGGATTTTGGAAGGTCTCTTCACGCACACATCGGAAGGTGCGCTCAAAGTAGGGTAGCGACTCGACCGGCGTATTGGGCATGTGCCGATCGAACTCGCCGCGTATTCCCTCGATCTTGCTTGCCGCCTGGGAATAGGCGCGGCCGCGGCAGGCGTCGGCTGATGTTGTCAGGATGGCCCGCGCCAGGCTGCGCCAGAGGGGTTGACTCTCGTTGTCGACCACCGGCAGACAATCGACGACGATTGGCAGGGTGCGGACAGCGAACGGCCCGCTGGGGCGAATGCCTGGCCCGGTAGCCTCAACCAATTCGCGCAGCAACTGCTGCTTGCCGCTGCCCGGCAGGCCGACCAAATGGACGCCGTGATGCTGATCGAGGTTCTGACACACACTTTCGAGCAGAGGCGGGCGTTCGCCGGGGCCGGTGGCGTCCTCGCATCGAAAGGTAACGTGTATGTCGTGATCGATGGCCGGTGCATAGATGCGCAGTTCGGAGTGCGGGCCAAGCAGCAACTCCTCACGATGCCGCCAGACGAAGGCTGGCTGTTCATCGCCAGTGCTAAGGTGGCGGAACCCGCTCCCATTGCTGCTGCACTCAATGACCTTGAAATGTTCACCCGTCGCATCATAGCAGACGCGGAAGTGTTCCCCCGACACCGTCTTTCGCAAATCCTGCTCCGCCAGTTCAAACCACTTGGCAAACACGTGACGGCCGAAGCGATAGGTTTGAGTTGTGTCTGGAGCAATCGTCTCCACATGCGGGGGGCGGCTGCCGCAGGTGAAGGTTACAATTAGTTTCTTCATCGGCAACATCCTCCCGACGAAATCCGATACCAAAAACCGCCGGTTGGCGAGCCGGCTACACCTGGCTACAGTATGGAACGTTCCTGCACGAGTGAGAATCGGACAGGGTGAACATATTATAATGGAACCCAGTAGTAACCACACCTGATGAACGTCATATGAGGACGTGCTGTTTGTCACTTATGTGAGGACTTATGGTACTAGTACTACAGTTGTAGATAACAGAAAGATGCGCCTCGTGTTCTGTAATGATGGAATCTGG
>CXWK01000594.1_pt1 | contig 35271 bp, 30 predicted proteins | sample 590851 | NCBI WGS metagenome assembly CXWK01 (sample SAMEA3498364, study PRJEB10139) | wastewater metagenome | biome: wastewater treatment plant; material: activated sludge | place: Denmark | collected 2014-08-01
AAGGTTTACGAGCGCGACAGCGTCGTGGTGAAAGAATACAACCAAACTGCCTCGACTACCACCTACTCGGTCAACGACCACTACCAAGTGACGGCGGGTCCGGGGGCGATGACCTGGAATGACAACGGCTACCTGACGGACCGGAACGCGGACGACTTCGCCTGGACCGCACTGGGGCAGCTCGAGCAAGCCGCAATCTCAGGCGGCTCGACCCTGGATTACACCTACGATGCCTTCGGGCGCCGGGTGAAGACCGTCAACGGCTCCCAAGTGAATCGTTTCCTGTACCATGGGTGGCACATGATCGGGGAATGGGACGAAACCGCAGAGGAGTGGCTCTGGCAGGAGGCGCCGTGGAATGAAGGCGAGCGGATGCTGGAGCACATCGCGCTGGACACGAACGACCTCGACACCGATGAAAACGTGAGTGAATATCGGCAGTACGCGGTGCACGAAGACTTCCAGGATTCGGTGTGGGGGCTGTCGGGGACGAATGCAGCGATCGCGGAGAGGTACAACTACACGGATCCGTATGGGCAGTCGGACTCGGAAGCTGGATCAGCGAGCGCGCTCGGAGACTTTGCGACGCAGGTGTTTCATCGGAAGCGGCTGCATGGAGGATTCGTTGAGGGCGCTTCAGAGTACTATGATTTCCGTATGCGGTGGCTGGATGCTGACAGTGGATGGACTTCACCAGACGCAGTGTTTCTTGAGACATTGCCGTCACGGTATCTACAAGTATTTGATGATCCATTGACATACTCGGATCCCATGGGGCTAATGCCGCAAACTAACTGCTATCCAGAAGGCCGGACTGATCTTTGCCCAGCAAAGCAGTGTAAGTACGATCATCTTGCAGGAGAGGTTGCCAGAGTCCTCTCAAGAAAGAGCCTTACCTGGCGGGGATTTCTTGAGGCTTACCAAAAGGCAGCGATTGCATGCTGGTGCTATAAAGACTGTCCTAGTGGGGATAAGCCAGGCACCAAGTTGTGTGGCAAGGCAAGACCGGATCGCTATCATCCGAGTGTGAGTATCTATTTTGAGCGACGAGTGCCTGTGCTCTATGTTGAGGTCGGGCACCGCCCTCGGTACGGCGATCCCGAGTGCTGCTTCTGCTGCGGCGGCGTCACAAAAATGTGCGGCACGGTAGTGCATGAAGTACTCCACACCTGGACCAATGGTGGCCACCCTGCTGGTGAGGATGCGCCATGGGACGATCTCGCGGCGCGCATCCATAATTGCTTAGAATCTGGGGATTCGAATTCGGAAGCTTGCAAAGGGCTTGACGAAGACATGAAGAATTTCTACAAAGAGAACCATCGATAACATACTAATGAGGCAATACTCTCATCTTGGTGTTCGCTCTCGCTCTCCGAGGGCCGGGACTCACTCTTTGTTATTGCTCTCGGTTTGGGTTCTGCATTCCTGTGAGATGCAGGACTTGGCTCGGTCATCCGTGGGCACGTGGCCGCCAGAAATCTTGCCCGAGACTGTGGTACAGGTTCCGCCAGAAATCTCCCGGCAAATATTGGGATATCTAGTTTGCGGCAAGGATGGACCTAATGCCGATAGCAGCGTTATTCCTTTTGTTGGCCTCTCAAGGCAATACTATCTCAGGACCCTTTCAGTGGGTGCAGCGCCACGCACTATTTCGGTTGAGATGTTGAGCTGGCCAGACACTGCTGAAACATGGGCTGATCCTCTCTTCCTATCTGCTGACGAAGAATCTCAACACTGCGATTACTATTCTGTAGCGGTGAGAATGGGCGAGGAATTTTACGTTCTACATTCTGCCACTCGCTTTGGTGGCGACGAACTGCATATTGAACACAATCTGCTCAAGATTATTGCAACAGGCACAGAGTATAGGATAGAGGATCGTATCCATGTAGGATTAAGCCGAGAGGGGATTGTCCCTATTGTCCCGTAGGGTGTTAACGCTCCACCGAGCTTCAAGTCATACATTCGCAAGCAGTGCGGTATGCGGAGCTTCCCTCTTTCGTGACGTTGTCATCGAGCCACCCACCGGCGGGCTTTGTGGACTGACCCTCTTCTCTGGACACGCGGTTGGCTTCGACTCGCTCCCAATCTCTGGACCATGGTAGTGAAGGGATCCTAGAAGTGGTGAGTAGTGTGGCGGACAGTGGCGCCTTAACTAAGCCCGACAGCGTATCCTCGGCGTGGCCAAGAGTCCCACCACGACCCATGATCCGCCTCCGCGACCTCCAGAAGCGCTTCGGTGCCGCCGAGAGTGGCGCGCCGGTGTTGGCGGTGCGGCTGTTGGAGGTTGCGCGCGGCGAGCGCGTGGCGCTGATGGGCGCGAGCGGCTCGGGCAAGACCACCATCCTCAATCTCGTCGGCGGTTTGCTCGCGCCGGATGCGGGCAGCGTGGAGGTGGCGGGCAGCAACCTCACCACGCTCGGCGAGGTCGCGCGCGATCGCTTCCGCGCGCGCCATGTCGGCTACCTGTTCCAGACCTTCCACCTACTCGACGGCTGGACCGCGCGCGAGAACGTCGAACTGGGCGCTTCTTTCACCGGACGGCGCGCGGAGGCCGGTCGCGCGGACGCGCTTCTGCGCGAAGTCGGACTCGGCGAGCGCTTGAACCACTGGCCGCGGCAACTTTCGGTGGGACAGCAGGCGCGCGTCGCGCTCGCTCGCGCGCTGATCAATCGGCCGGAGGTGCTGCTCGCGGACGAACCCACCGGCGCGCTCGACGCCGCCAGCGGGGAGACCGTGCTGCGTCTCATCCTCGATTCGGCGCGCGCCTCCGGCAGCACCGTCCTCTGCGCGACGCACGACCCCCAGGTGGCGGCAGCCTTCGATCGCATCCTGCACGTGGAGGCGCTGCGATGAACTCCGCGCGCATCATCGTGCGCAATCTGCGACGTCGCCCGCTTGCGACGGCGCTCACCAGCCTCTCGGTGGCGCTGGGCGTGGCGCTCTTCACCACCATCGGCGCGCTGCGCGATGCCGGGGAACGCGGTTTCTTACGCGCCGCAGCGATCTGCGATCAAGTGGTCGGCGCCAAGGGCGCGCCGCTGCAACTGGTGCTGAACTCGGTCTATCACCTCGGCACCAGTCCTGGAAACCTTCCCTATGAGCTGTGGACCGAGCTGCGCACAAAGCCGGGCGTGCAATGGGCGGTGCCGGTGGCGGTGGGGGACTCCTACCGCGGCGCGCGCATCGTCGGCGTGACCAGCGAGTTCTTCGACAAGGTGCGGCTCGGTGGCGCGGGCGAGGAAGGCGCGCCCTTGCGTTTCTCCGAGGGCGGGGCATTCCTTCACACCGCAGACGAATTCGCCGCGCTGCGCGAACATCTGCTCGCGGCGCACGAACACGAGGCAGAAGGCGAAGGCCACGACGAGCACGCTGCGCACCCGCAGTTGCAGAAGGCGGTGGTGGGCTCAGAAGCCGCGCGCGCCGCGCACTTGCGCGTCGGCAGCCGCTTCAAGCCCGCGCACGACGTCAGCGGCGTGGCCGGCGCCCCCGAGCACGACGAAGCCGAAGCCGAGGTCGTCGGCGTGCTCGCGCCGACCGGCACGCCGATTGACCGCGCCATTTACGTGCCGATCGCTCTCTATTACGCGATCGCGGGCCATGCGCCCACCGAAGCCACTCCCGAGGGCGGCGCGCGCGATCCGCGCGGACTCTCCGCGGTCTATCTGCGCACGCGCCCGGGCATGTACCAGATCCGCATCTGGCGCGAACTCAACGACCGTCAAGACGCGCAATCCGCGCGCCCCGCCGACGAAGTGCGCGCGCTCTTCACGCTGGTCGGCGGGATTGACCGCATCTTGCGCGGCGTGAGCTCGCTGGTGATGGTGGTCGCGCTGATCGGCGTGATGGTGGCGCTCTACAACACCATGGGTGCACGCAGTCGCGAGTTCGCGGTGCTGCGGGCGCTCGGCGCGCGACGCCGCACTCTGCTCGGCTTGGTCACCGGCGAATCAGCCCTGATCGCGCTTTTGGGCGGAGTGTTGGGCCTCGCGCTCTCGGCGCTCACGATCAGTGCGGGCGCGGAGCTGCTGCAGGGACGCACCGGCGTGAGCGTGTCCGCCCTGCCCGGCGCCGGGGATCTGCTGCTGCTCGGCGTCGTGACGCTTGCCGGCGCGCTCGCCGGACTGCTTCCCGCTGCATCCGCCTATCGCACCGAGGCGGCGCGCACCCTCTCCGCGAGCGTTTGAGCGCGGGAGTGCTACGCTGGACCGCGTGACGCCGATGCCGCACCGTGCATTGCCGGGCATCCTGATCCTCGCGCTCCTCGGCGCTGCTTCCTGCAGCGGCGATGAGCCCGCGCCCCCGCCGGCGCCGATCGTCGAGCCGCCGGCGCCGAGCGTTGCCGACCCGGAACCCGATCCGGAGCCTTTGCCGCCGCCCGCGGGCGACCGCTTGCGCGACGTCGTGAAGACCGAGCCTGCTCCGGAAGCACCCGCCGCGCCGACTTGGTCGCTCGCCACCACTTATGAGGAACGCATCGCCAACGTGCGGGCGACACTTGCGAGCGGCGACGGTCCCTACGCGCTCGACATCCACGATCTCGGTGGTTGGGAGTTCGACGAGCGCAAGAAGCAGCCCTTCCCGGAACACATCCTGGCGCTCGAAGGCAAGGAAGTGATTCTGCGCGGTTTCATGCTGCCGGACGTGGACTTCGAGAACTTGAAGAAGTTCCATCTCGTGCGCAGCCTGTGGGGCTGTTGTTTCGGTGCGCCACCGGGGCCGAACGAAATCATGCGCGTCATGCTCGTTGGCGAGGGGATTGACTACACCTACAAGACGCTCGAAGTACGCGGCATTTTTCACGCCGTGTTCGAGATGAGCGACGGCCTGCTCGACGACGTCTATCGGCTCGAGGCCACCGCAGTGCGGGAGCTCGGTTTCGACGATCCGCTCGCGCCGACCAACGTCACGCCGGAGCAGCGCGCGAAGTTCGAGGAATTCGTTCCCGGGCAGGTGGAGTTCTAGTTGGCACTCGCCGGAAGCCCGGCGGCGGCGGACGCGGTCTCCACGCACGGCGACGTCGAAGCGGCGATCGAGGAAGTCGGGCGCGCGCTGGAGGAGAAGATCGGGCGCGGACCGGACCTTCTATTGATTCATCTTTCCGCGGAGCACCGCGATGCCGTGCCGCTCGTGCTGCGCCGACTGCAGCGCCGCTTGGCACCGGACACCGTGGCCGGTTGCACCGTCAGCGGTGCGGTGGGCGGCGGGCGCGAGTTGCAGAGCGGACCTTGCCTCGCCGCCTTTGCGGCGCGGCTGCCGGGCACGCGCGTGCAGGCCTTCCATCTGCGTCACGACGAAGACGCTGCGGTGGTGCACGGTTGGCCGGACGTCGGCCAAGACTCCGGGATCCTGCTCTTCCCGGATCCTTTCAGCTTTCCGATCGAGCCCTTTCTGGATTCGCTGCGCACGCAGCGCGCGGAGTTGCCGCAGATCGTCGGCGGGCTCGCGAGTGGCGCGAACCGCGCGGGCGGAAACCTGCTGTTCACCGAGGAAGGAGTCTTCGAGCACGGCGCGGTCGGTGTGGTGCTGCGCGGTGCCGTCCGGCTCGTCCCCCTGGTGTCGCAGGGTTGCCGACCGATTGGGCCACTGCTCGAGATCACGCGCAGCGAGCGCAACATCGTGTACGAGTTGGGCGGCAAGCCGGCTTATGAAGGATTGGCCGAGGTGCTCTCCGATCTCGAGGAGGACGAACGCCGTCACTTCATGCGCGCGCCCCACGTCGGTCTGCGCGCGATGACTTCTTCTTCCGGCGAAGAAGCGCGCGACTTCCTCGTGCGCGGCGTCACCGGCGTGGATCCGGAGGACGGCGCAATCGCGCTCGCCGACACCGTGCGCGACGGCTCGATGCTGCAGTTCCAGGCGCGCGATCGCGAGGCCGCGCACAAGGAGCTCGAGTCGCTACTCGACATGGCCTCCTCTTTCCACGCGCAGCCCTTCGGCGCGCTGCTCTTTCCGTGCACGGGTCGTGGACTGCATCTTTTCCAACAGTCCGATCACGACGTCGCCGCGATCCAACGCCACTGGAAGGATCTGCCGGTGAGTGGCTTCTTCGCCGCTGGCGAGATCGGGCCGGTGTGCGGCAAACCTTACGTGCACGGACTCTCCGCGAGTCTCGCGCTGTTGGTCGCAGACGCCTGAGCGCTGCTCAGCCCGGCGGCCAAGTCATGCGACGGCCGCCAAGCACGTGAAAGTGCAAATGATTCACGGTTTGGCCGCCGTTGGTGCCGTTGTTGCAGACGATCCGGTAGCCGCCTTCCGCGATCCCGGCCTCCAACGCGACCTTGCGGCACACCCACAGCAGATGACCGAGCAGTGCGCGATCTTCCTCATTCATCTCGGCAACGTTCTTGAGCGGTTTGCGCGGAATCACGAGCAGGTGCACCGGCGCCTTCGGCCCGATGTCCGGAAAGGCCACGCAGTGCTCGTCCTCATGAACGAATTGCGCCGGGATCTCGCCGCGCAGAATCTTGGCGAAGACGGTGTCAGTCACGTGCCTGCTCCAGCAGCTTCTTCCATTCGGCTTCCGGCAAGGCCACGGCTTCCTCGATCAAGAGCACCGGGATGCCGTCCTCGATGCGGTAGCGCAGGCGCGTGGCCGGATCGGTACTCACCAACCATTCCTCGCCGACCAGTTTGAGCGGCGCGTGGCTCTTGGGGCAGCACAGGATCGGCAGCAGTTCAGCAGGGTCGAAGGCGAGCGGCACGCTCCCATTATGCCTGCCGCCGGATACCATCGAATGAGTGCTGATTCCGCTGCACTGGCTCTCCACGGCTGCCGCGTTCGGTCTGCTCCTCGGCGGGGGATTGCTGCTGACCGCACTGCTCGCATGTTTCTTTCGCCCAGGCTTGGGGCATCCGAAGACTTTCACCGTATTGGGACTGTTCGTCGTCGCGGCAGCCCTGGACGTACTCAAGGATCGGACTGCGCCGTGGAGCACTGGTGGCGAGTTCCACTTCCGCGTGGTCCGCAACCTCTTGAGCCTCACGCTCTTGGGCGTGCCGATCGCGTTGGTGCTACTGCGCGCGCGCAGCACAGCCCGTCTGACCGCCTTGTTGCTCGGCACTGGCGGCGCGTTCCTCGTGACGCTCGCGGCACTCGGCTTCGTGGAATCGTTTCAACATGGCCGCGAGTCCTGGATCGCTGCAGCGCGACTCCCCGGGGCATGGGTGCTCCAAGTAGACGGCAACATGGCATCCGCGCGGTTCTTGCTCGGACTCGGCGGCGTCTTTCTCGCGACTCCGCTCTTTGCGAAGGCCTTGCGTCATTGGAATCCTGAACGCCCCGTCCCGTTCCGCCCTCTCGATGGCACCCTTCTCGGACTGGGGTTGTGCTCGGCATCCATGGCCATCTTCTTCTGGCATCAATATGATGACAGCGATCGCTTCTATACTTATCTCTTCATGATAGGGACGGCCTGGTTGGCACCCATGCTCGCGCTCGGCGGAGGGCGCCTCGTGACCGCACGCTGGGGGCAACAACTTTTGTCCGGATTCGGTCCGCTGCTGTTGCTCTGGATGCTCTCCGGATTTGGCGGCATGGAGGAGTACCGTGGTCAGTGGTTCTCGGACTTCTGGCTCCCGGGACTTCTCCTCGTGCTGATTGCGCTGCTGCTGCCCGCACTCGGACTCCACCTGCTCCTCGAACTCGCGCTGCGTGCGCGCGGGCGCAAGTCATGAGTTGGGTGTACCCGCTGCTCGTTCTTGCCGCAGCCGGTTTCACAGCCCCGGCGGGTTTCGCCTTCGGAAACCCGGCGGTGCGCAGGTTCGGCAAGATCACGGCGATCACCGGCCTGTTCCTTCTCGCGTACACCTTGATGGCAGTCAAGGACCGTTCCGGTCTAGGCAAGATCTACGTCAACGACGAGTTCGCGGTCGCACGCAACGGTGCGAGCCTCGCCTTCGCGCTGATCCCGCTGGCGCTTGCCGCAACGCGTTCAGGTCGCTTCGAACGCATCGGCATGATCGTGGTTGGGCTTGGCGGTGGCACACTGCTGGCCGCTTTGCTCGGCGTGGAGGGCCCTCTTTGGATGAACTCGGAGTCGGGGCAGCCCCGTTTCTATCCGGGCAGGATTCCCGGCGCGTCGAGCTTGATCGGGCATGGAGAGTTGCGAGTTGGTTGGTGGCTTCTCCTCCTCGGCTCCCTTCTTGCAACAGTGCCACTCCTCGTGGATGCGTGGGGCGCAGCGCGTCGCCGTCCACGGCGCGAGGCATTGACGCCGTACCTTCTCGGCGCGGGACTGATGACGCTCGCGATGGCCGTGCTGTTCTGGCATCAATCCGACTGGAATCATCGCGCTACTGCGTATAACCACATCAGCCTCCTGCCCATCGGCGCCACCCTTCTGGCATGGGTGAATGGCCGGCTGCCGACGGCGCGTTTCTCGCTTCGCGTCCTCAGTGGATTCGGCGCCGCAATCGCGATCTGGATCCTCGCCGGAGGCGGCTTCGAAGGAGATTCGCAGTCGATCACTTCGATCGCGACCTTGCTTCATGGATTTTTCCTGCTGGTGCTACCACTGCTGTTGCTTATAGACGGCATCCTGCTCTTGGCCTCTCGGCGCGGCTCGGCACCTGCGCAAAGGTCCCGCACCTCCTTCAAGTAAACTTCACGCAGGTGACAAACGGCGCCCATCGGAAGTCCGCAGACTCTCAGCCTGTGCTGGACAAGACGATTCTGGTCGTCGAGGACGACGCCGATCTGCAGGAGATCCTGCGGCTGACCTTCACCAAGGAGGGATTCCGCGTCGTGATCGCCAAGGACGGCGTGCAGGGACTGGAGATGGCGCAACGCCACGACCCGGACCTCGTGATCCTCGACCTCATGCTTCCCAAGATGGATGGGGTGGAGGTCTGCCGTCGGCTGCGCGAGGAGCCCGCCTTCAAGCGACTCCCGATCCTCATGCTCACCGCGAAAGGTGAGGAGTCCGACGTGGTGCTCGGATTGGGCGTTGGCGCCGACGACTATCTTCTGAAGCCCGCACGCCCGCGCGAAATGGTCGCGCGTGTGCGCAATCTGCTGCGCCGCACCACCAAGGACGATCCGGTGGTGACGGAGGAACTGATCTCCGTGGGCCCGATGCGCATTGATCCGGTTCGTTTCGAAGTGCGCATCGGCGAGCGGCGCGTGCAGCTCACGCCGACCGAGTTCAAGTTGTTGCAAACGCTCGCCGGACGGCCCGGGCGGGTGTTTCGTCGCGGCGAATTGATTGATTACACCATCGGCGCCGGTGCGATCGTGACCGAGCGCAACATTGACACCCACGTCAAGTCGGTGCGCAAGAAGCTCGGCCCTGAAGGCGAACTGGTCGAGACCGTGCGAGGCGTCGGCTATCGCTTCAGCGACGCGCGCTCCGCATGAACGGCTGGTCGATCACCTGCGGACTTGCCGCGCTCGGCGCGGGGGCGGCGTGGTGGACGGAGCGACGGCGCCGTCGCCGTGCCGAAGACGAAGCCGCTGACACACGCGCGCGCCGTGAGGAGATGCAACGCGGCCTCGATCACCTCGCCGAAGGCGTGGTGCTGCTTGACGATGCCAACGTCGTGCTCTACGCGAATCCCGCTGCTGCCGCGCTGCTCGGTGCGAACGCAGTGGCTGGACAACCCGCCGCCGCGGCAACGCCGACGGGCCTCCCGCTCGGTAGATTCACTCATCACACGGCTCTCGTGCAGTTGATCGAGAAGACGCGCGCGGAGGAGACTGTGCGCCGCGTGCTCGAACTCGAGCGGCCAGGCGAGTTGCCCGATCTCGTGGTGCAAGTCACGCTCGCCGCGGCCGGCCCGGGACGGCGTCTGCTCGCGATCCAGGATCTGCGTAGTGACGCCGCGCTGGAGCGTCGGCGCCGTTCCTTCGTCGCCAACGCCAGTCACGAGCTCAAGACGCCGATTGCCGCGCTGATCGGATTGCTCGACCTGATCGAGGAATTGCCCATGGACGCGCACGCCGATCTCCTCGCACGCGCACAGCGCAACGCGCATGCGCTCGCCAACATGGCGGACGACCTGCTGCAGCTCGCGCGGGCGGAGGATCCCGACTGGCGCATCCGCTTCGAGAAGGTGGACGTGCGCGCGGCGGTGGACGAGGTGGTCGAGGAGCTGCGCTCTCGCGCGGTGGCGAAGGGATTGGCGTTGCGATTCGATGCGCCGAGCGAGCCCGTGCCTCTGCTCAGCGACCGCAGCGCACTGCAGACCATCGCTCGCAACCTGATCTCCAACGCGATCAACTACACCACGAGCGGCGAGGTCTCCGTATCTCTCGCCAAGGATGCCGGCGGCGCCGCGCTGACCGTGCGTGACACCGGACCGGGCATCGATCCCGCAATCCTTCCTCAGATCTTCGAGCGCTTCTTCCGCGGCGATCCGGCACACAGTCGCGCCAGCGGCGGCACCGGTCTCGGTCTCGCGATCGTGCGCAATCTGCTCGGCCGCATCGGCGGTCGCATCAGCGTGCAAAGCCGCCCCGGCGAAGGCTCGATCTTCCGCGTCGAGCTTCCCGAGCAAGCCGGCCGGCCGCTGCCCGGTGCCGGTCTGGCGCAGTTTCGATGATGGATCATGGTGCAACACTTAACCGATGAACAGATCCTCCAGGATTGCATCCACGAGTCGAACGCTGTTGCTGGCAAGCCTGCTGCTCTCTGCCTGCTCAAAATCGTCGAGTGACCACGAGAGAGGATTGAGCCGTCACGACCTCACGGCGATCGCAGCTTGCGGATACCTTGAGTGGTCGAATTCACTCATGACGCGACCCATGCGGATTACGATTCAATACGAAGGAGAACGGCACATCTACTTCTTCGATCAGGAGCAGCCCGAGTTCGGAGATCATCAGAATCAAGCGAATGAGGTGTACGCTGCACTTGAATGGAGCGAAGATGGGCAGTTGCAGTACCAGGGAAGCATAAAGGACTACTTTGGGCTTGAGGGGATAGTGATCTCCGGCATGTTGCAATGCAAGGATGGGCAGTGGAGGATCAGGGATGGTTCCTTGAAGCACGTGATTTATTAGACGCACGGCCTGTCCGGCGATTCGGTCGGGTGAGAACCCTCGAAGAGTTGCTGCCGGTCCTCCAATAAGTCATCACCTTCGCCGAGGACGGTTCGGGTGCATCAGGAGTGAGCGGTAACTCACGAACCGCGTCCGGGTAGGGTGATGGAGTCAGGGCTGAAGCACGCCCTGGCGGACTGCATGGAATCGTCGATGATGCGTCGATCCGTAGGGATTCTCGGAATCCTTGCGTTGCTCGTGTTGGCCTGGTTTTGGTGGCGCGCCGACGAACCGAGTGAAGCGGAGGAGGCCGGCTCTGCTTCGCCGACTCGGGTCGAGGAAGCATCCGCGGCGGAGGTCTTGCGTGAAGCACTCCCGCCGGGAGTCGATGTCTCCGTAGCACCAGCGCAGGCACGCCACTCCGGCCTCCTGGTCTCCGCCTGGAATGGGGAAAGACTCGAGGAGCAGGGCGTGGCGACAATCCATCTTGCGTGGGACGACCGCGCAGCCACGACGCGGGAGTACGAGGTTCACGCAGGAGCCTTCGTCATCGAGAAGGACGTGGCCGCTGCCTTCGAAGATCGCTCGTTCTCGCGCTGGTCGCTGGAGTTCTCCGGCGCCTCCGTCGCTCGCTCCGCGGCTCTCGAGTTCCGCCAGACGCCCACCGACGACGGAAGCGAGATCCAGTTCGTCTTCGCCGAACGCCGTGGGATCAGCGTCCGCGTGACGGACCTGAAAGGCGACCCGATTGCCGGGGCGCGGGTCGAGTGCGACTCGAGGACCGGCTGGCCCCAGTGGGGAAGCTCACAAATCGTGACGAATGATCACGGAGTGGCCGAGTTCGCAATCTATCCCCAACCAGGAAACCTTCTCCTCCGCGCAGCCTGCCCCGGCTACGGAACTCACTCCACGACTCTCGACCCCGGCATGAGCGAGTGCAGTGTCTCGCTTCGCCGCATACTTGCCGTCTGCGTGATCCACTCCGACCGCGTGGTCCTCGCGGAGTCGGCAGTGTTCCACGGGATCGGCGGGTATCAATACGCCCTTCGCGACTCCGACTTCGGGCCGCTCGTCGCTGAGATCGAATCGAAAACTCCGATCGAGGATTTCGAGCGCTACTCGTGGGAAATTCTCTGCGAGACGCAATGGCTTGATTCCGCCTCCATCAGCGTGACTTACTCGGAATGGTTCGGCGGTCAGCTTGGCACGGCGCAGTACGCCTTCCAGCATCTCATCGATCCGAATTTCGTCATCGAACGCGTCCCCGCCGAAATCCTGCAGCAGCCGGAACGGCTCTACGAGGTGCACTTCGCATTCCAGGATGCTCGCCAGTTTCTCGCCGACCCACCGGAGCGAATTCAACTCCGCGTTCGATCGCAGAATCCCGCTCATCGCTTGAACATTCCCTTCGAGCCGGAATCGGACGCCGGATTCCCCGTGAGTCCTCGACGCCTCAGCGGATTGATCTACCGAGCCTACTTACCCGAAGGGTCCTTCACGATTGCCGATTCCGGCTACGACTGGATTCCGCGTCGGCCGCACCGGGATCCTCGGCTCCGCGAGGCGACGTCGTTCCTCGTGTCGCCGAGCGAAGCGCCATTCCTGGTGCCCGTGGCCTTGCATGCGGACGAAGCCTTCGTGCGTCAACGCTTCGTGGACGCCTTCGGGCGACCGCTCGACCTCGAAGCAGTCCTGCTTCCGGAGGACCCCGATCTACCCGAAATCATGGTCGGATTCATGGCCACCGCCGGGAGGGAGTCCCTCGAACGCTTCGTGAGGCCAGGAAACTTCACCGTCTGGATCTACGACTCCACGAAGCTTGGTTCCGTTCGATACCCAGATCGCATCGAATGGAGTGGCGTCGTCTCTCCCGAGGGCTATTGGGACGTGCTCATTGATGTCGCCCGACTCGAGACTGCGCTGAAGCCGCGCTGAGCTCCCTTCCACACGGCCAGCGCGCAGAGCTGGTCGAGTCCTGACCTAGACCGATTCCTGCGCCGTGTAACAAAACCTCTCCCTCGCCGCGGCGCTCACTGCGGTCACCCTGCTTGCTTTCTGGCTCCCGAGTGAGCGGTAACTCGCGATCCGCGTCCGGGTAGGGTGATCGAGGCAGGGTTGAAGAACTCCCTGTCGGTTCGCATGAGATCGTCGATGATGCGACGATCCGTAGGGATTCTCGGAATCCTTGTGCTGTCCCTGTTGAGCAGGCTTTGGTGGCGCGCCGAGGAGCCGAGTGAAGCGGAGAGGGCCGACTCTGCGCCGACGACTCAGGTCGAGGCAGCATCGGCGGCGGAAGTCTTGCGTGAAGCACTCCCGCCGGAAGTCGAGGGTTCCGAAGCTCCGGCGCAGCCGCACCACTCCGGCCTGCTAGTCTACGCCTTGAATGGGGAACGACACTGTCCCTAACGATGATTCCGGTTCTAGCTGCTCGGCTGGCCGATCGCCACTACCCGAACGCGAAGTCCGCAGGTGAGTCCCGCACGCTACGCAAATGGCATAACCCGGGTGTCCACCGAAGGAGGGAACGTTACACGAGCACTCCTCATTCGATGCTACACTCAACACAATGCCTATTCCGGGCGTTCCTTGGCAAATGACTCGAATCCTTCACCCTGCGCAACTCGTTGCCGCTCTCGTCGTTTCGATGATCAGTCCCCCACTCGGCGCCGCCCAGTCAACCTCGCGCGTCAGTGTGAATTCGTCGGGCGTGCAGGGAAACAACCAGAGCGGCGGCTCCACCTTTCTCTCCGCCGATGGACGCTACGTCGCTTTCGGGAGTGATGCGAGCAACCTCGTTCCCGGCGATATCAATGCGGTTGCCGACGTTTTTGTGCACGACCGCATCACCGGCCAAACCCACCGCGTCAGCGTGGACTCCGCCGGACTCGAAGGCAACGCCACGAGCTACGTGCCCACCCTCTCGGCCGACGGTCGCCTGATTGCTTTTCACAGCGAAGCCAACAATCTCGTCGCCGGTGACACCAATGGGGTGCAGGACATCTTCGTACACGACCGGAGCACCGGTCAGACTCGGCGCGTGAGCCAGAACATTTTTGGTCTCCAAGGCGACCGCCCGAGCGAGTGGCCCTTCTTCTCCGCTGACGGGCGTTTCGTCGCTTTCAGCAGCCGCGCTACCAATCTCGTGGCTGGCGACACCAACAACACGAATGACGTCTTCGTGGCTAATCTCCAAACGGGCGAGATCTACCGCGCGAGCGTGGATTCCAGTGGTGTGCAGGGCAACCGTATCTGTGGATGGCCGACAATTTCGGCGACGGGCCGCTTCATTGCCTTCTACGGCAGCGCAACCAATCTGGTCCCAGGAGACACCAACGGAAAAGACGACGCATTCGTTCACGATCGCGCGACCGGCATTACTACCAGGGTCAGCGTGGACTCCGCGGGTTTCCAAGGGAACGCTCTAAGCGCCTGGGCTTCGGTCTCCGACGACGGCCGGTTCGCGGCGTACCACAGTGACGCCACGAACCTAGTCTCCGGCGACACCAACGGTCAAGCCGACGTCTTCGTGCACGACCTCCTGCTCGGCCTCACCCAACGCGTCAGCGTCTCCTCCCTCGGCGCGCAAGGCAACGCAGGGAGTTTCGCCGCGCTGATCTCAGCCGACGGCCGCTTCGTCGCGTTCGACAGTTGGGCGAGCAGCCTGGTGCCGGGCGACTTCAACGGCACTCGAGACGTCTTCATCCACGAGCTCGCTGCCGGAACCACCACCATCGTCAGCGTCAGCACGCAGGGGGCGCCTGGCAACAACTTCAGTTTCGACTCCTTCGTCTCGCCCGACGGCCGCTTCGTAGCATTCCCCAGTTACGCCTCCACGCTGGTTCCGGGAGACACCAACGGTGCCTGGGACATTTTCGTGCGCGACCGCGGTGCTCCGCTCCTCCTGGCCGGCACCGGCACTTGTCCCGGCCCGGTCAGGCTGCGGATCGCGGGCGCGACTGCCGTCGGCTGGATCGCGATGATCTACGGTCCGGCTGGAATACGGACGAAACCTGGGCAGCCCTGTCAAGGCATGACGCTCGGGATCTCCCCTCCCGAGCTGCGCCGTTACCTGCGGGCTGACGCAGCCGGCACGGTCGAGTTCGTGACGACCGTCTCGCCCGCCGCCTGCGGAGTCACTTTGCAAGTCGTGGACGTCACAACCTGCACGGCGTCCAATACGATCATCTTCTAAGCCGCCTGAGCTTCTCCGAATAGCCGAGGAGTTGCACCGGTTCTTCAAGAGGTCTTCACATTCCAGGCCTACGGTTCAGGTGCATGAACCAACACCTCTCCCTCGCCGCGGCGCTCACTGCGGCCACCCTCCTCGCCAGCAGCCTGCCGGCCGCCCAGCAGCCGACCGCCAAGGTCCAGGATGCCTCCTACGGAGCGGTCAAGATTGACGCTCAGATCGGCAAGTACCAGCCCGGCACCCCGGTCTCCGGCAGCCTCAAGTCCATCGGTTCCGACACGATGAACAATGAAATGGCCTTGTGGGCTGAGGGTTTCCGCAAGTTCTACCCCAACGTGCAGATCGAAGTCGAGGGCAAGGGTTCGGCCACCGCGCCGCCCGCCTTGGCCAATGGCACCGCCCACTTCGGGCCGATGTCGCGCCCGATCAAGGCCGAGGAGAGCGACGCCTTCGAGAAGAAGTTCGGCTACAAGCCGACCGAAGTCCGCACCTCGGTGGACGTGCTCGCGGTTTACGTCCACAAGGACAACCCCATCGCCAGCCTCTCGCTCGAGCAGGTGGACGCGATCTTCAGCAAGACTCGCAAGGGCGGTTGGGAAAAGGACCTCGTCACCTGGGGCGATCTCGGTCTGAGTGGCGAATGGGCCGACAAACCGATTTCCCTCTATGGCCGCAACTCCGCCTCCGGCACCTACGGTTACTTCAAGGAGAAGGCGCTCTTCAAGGGGGACTACAAGGACACCGTGAAGGAGCAAGCCGGTTCGTCCGCGGTGGTGCAGGGCGTGGCTTCCGACAAATACGGAATCGGTTACTCGGGCATCGGCTACAAGACCGCCGACGTGCGCGCGGTGCCGCTGGCGAAGAACGCGAAGGGCGAGGCCCACGACGCCGACATGCAGAACGCCTACAGCGGCAAGTACCCGATCGCGCGCTTCCTGCTGCTCTACGTCAACCAGGAGCCGGGCAAGGCCTTCGATCCGCTGCGCGCGGAGTTTCTTTCCTACATCCTGTCCGCCGAAGGTCAGGAGGCCGTGGTCAAGGACGGCTACTTGCCGCTCCCGTACAACGTGTTGGCGAAGGAGCGCGAGAAGCTCGGGCTGGCGCCGCTACCGGTTCCGGCACTCACTGCGAACTAGCTCACCCCCCAATTTCCTTTGTCCGAAGCCGAACAAGGCTCTCTCACCCCGTTCCGGCGCGTCCGCAAGACGCGCCGGAGCGTTGTCGTCATAGATCGCATCGCCGGCGTGGTGATCCGAGGGGGGGGGATGTCGGTGATCCTCGCTGTGCTCGGGATCTGCTTGTTTCTGGTAGTGGTGGTGATTCCACTGTTCGGCGGCGCGAAGTTGGGTGAGGAGCGCAGTTTCTCACTCGGTGCTCCGCCCGAGGGTGCGCGCTGGATCCACGCCGAGCTGAACGAATACGGCGTCGCCGCCTTTGCTCTCGCTTCCGATGGCACGCTCGCGGTGTACGAAGTGCGTCGTGGAACCGAGGTGGAGCGGCGCAACCTCCTGCCGGGCGGCGGCGCGATCACGGCTCACGCGCGCGATCCACTCACCGGCGCGCTCGCACTCGGACTCCCGGGCGGGGAACTCCTCACGGGCACGATCGGATTCGAAGTCGAGTTCTTTGGCGAGGAGTCCATGCCGCCGGAAGCACTCGCGCTCGCGATCGGCGAGGGCGTCAGCTATCGCGGCGGAGTGATCGAGCGCGTTGCCGACACGCTGGCGCGCTGGAGCGTGCTGAAGTCCGCGATCCGCGAGGCGGTGCCGACTGGATCCACCGCGCCGATCGTGTTGGTGGATTACGTCGTCGCTGGCAACGATGAGAGGCTCGCCTATCTGAAGGCCGACGGCGCCCTCGCCTTCTCGCGCGTTGCAACCAGCGAGAACATGATGACCGGGGAGATTGCCGCCGAACTCTCCGAGAACGAGGTTCCCTATGACGCCGCGCAGCATGGACGACCTGCGCATCTCCTCCTGAACGAACGCGGCGATCAGCTCGTGCTCGCCTGGAGCGACGGCGCCGCCGCTCGTTACAACCTCGCCGATCCGGATCATCCGCAGCTCGCCGAGCGCGAGCAGTTGACCGCCGCGGGCACGCCGATGACGGCGCTCGACTACTTGCTCGGCGATCAGACTCTGATCGCGGGCGGCGCCGACGGATCGCTCGTGGCTTGGTTCCGCGTGCCGGTCAGCGCAGGCGCCGTGAACGCTGGCAACGACGGGCTCGATCTCGTCGAGGCGCATCGCTTCGAACCACAACGCGGCGCCATCACGGCGATCGCGTCCTCCCCGCGCAACAAGAGCTTTGCGACGACCTCCGCAGGCGGCGACTTGCTCGTACGCCATCTCACCAGTCGTCGCGTGCTCGCGCGCATGGAGATCGCAGCCGAGCAAGCCGAAGGCTTCTTGCAGATCGCGCCCAAGGGCGACGCCGTGGCCGTCTTCGCCGCCGAGTCGGCGAGCCGCGTGGTCGCGCTCGACAATCCGCATCCGGAGACCACGCTCGCCACCATTCTCGGTCCGGTCTGGTACGAGGACTATCCGCAGGCCGAGCACACCTGGCAATCCTCCGCGGGCACTGACGACGCCGAACCCAAACTCGGCCTCCTACCGCTCGTCTTCGGCACGCTCAAGGCCACGCTCTACGCGATGCTCTTCTCGGTGCCGATCGCACTGCTTGCCGCGATCTACACCAGCGAGTTCATGAGTCGGCGCATGCGCGCCATCGTCAAGCCGAAGATCGAAATGATGGCCTCCCTGCCGAGCGTGGTGCTCGGCTTCCTTGCCGCGTTGGTGCTCGCGCCGTGGGTCGAGAACTGGGTGCTTGCCGTGCTCACGGTGGTGTTCGTGATGCCCTTGGTGGTGGTGGCCTGCGCCTACGGCTGGCTGTTCCTGCCCACGCGCCTGAGCGCGCGTTGGGGTGGGCTTCCAAAACTTCTCACTATTGCCGCCGCAGCGCTCCTCGCCGCCTGGATATCTTTCCCACTTGCTGCCGTCTTCGAGGCGCGCTTCTTCGCCGGTGACTTCCGCGCCTGGCTCGCGGATCCGACCCTCGGTAGCGGCACGCCGGTGTGGATGATGATGCTTTTCCCGCTGGTCCTGCTGGCGGTGATCCTGCTCGCGCGCCACTTCGTTTCCCCCTACGTCAAGCCGAGTGGTGCCAAGACGCGCGCACAGGAGGCGCTGCGCGAACTCGGCAAGGGCGCGGCCTATCTGCTGATCGCCTTCACCTTGTCGGGAATCATCGGTGCGTTGCTCACCGCCTTCGGCCTCGACCCGCGCGAGCTGCTGCTCGGCACTTACGTGCAGCGCAACTCGCTGGTGGTCGGCTTCGTGATGGGCTTCGCGGTGATTCCGATCATCTACACCGTCACGGAAGACGCGCTCTCGGCGGTGCCCGATCACTTGCGTGGTGCCGCGCTCGGCTGCGGGGCAACGCCCTGGCAGACCGCGTCACGCGTGGTGGTGCCGGTGGCGATGAGCGGGATCTTCTCGGCGATCATGATCGGACTCGGTCGCGCGGTCGGCGAGACCATGATCGTGGTCATGGCCGCGGGCAACACCGCGATCATGGACATGAATCCCTTCAACGGGCTGCGCTCGCTGTCGGCTACGATTGCGGTGGAGATTCCCGAGGCAGCCAAGGACGGCACGCTCTATCGCATGTTGTTCCTGGCCGCGCTCACGCTCTTCGCAATCACCTTCGTGATCAACACGCTGGCGGAAGTCGTGCGCCAACGCTTCCGCAAACGCGCTTACGAACTATGAGCGAAGCGTCACCTCCCAAGCGCAGCACCAGCCTTGCCGCCCGCGGCGAGCCGATGGTGTGGCTGCTCGGCGTCGGACAGGTGTTGGCTTCGCTGATGATCGTCGGTCTGCTGCTGTTCCTGCTGATCAAGGGCTTCGCCACCTTCTGGCCGAAGCCGCTGCAGTTGGTGCAGACCGCGAGTGGATTGCAATTGCTCGGTGAGCCGACGCGCGCCGACCAGTTCCGTCCGATGCGCGAGGAAGGCGCGGAAACTTCCGCCGAACCGCGCGCGCGGCGCTTGCTGCGCACCGGCAACTTCGATTTCTACGGCGACGACTACAAGTGGATTTTCGAGGACGAGATCCGCAGCGACGAGTTGCCCGAGGACGCGGTCGCGCTCGAGCGCTTGGAGTACGGTGCCTTCTTCGGCTACGTGCGCGAGTATCGCTCGGAGGGCGCGATCTTGGCGAGCGGACACGCGGAAGCCTACGCCATGCTGCTGGAGCGGCACGCGCGGTCGCGCGCGCTGTGGAGCGAGGTGCGTGAGCTCGAAAAGCATGAACTCGGCGCGCTCTTCAAGCGCATCAATCAGCAGCGACTCGCGCTGCGGGCAGTCGAGCTGGAGCACGGTCTTGCTTCGCCGGAGCACGCCGCGCTCCAGGAGGAGCAGGCACGCGCGCGCGTCGCGACGGACGCGGCGATCGAGGAGGTCGGAACGCGCGTTGCTGCACTCAAGGCGGAGATGATGCGCGACACCATCCTGATCGAGGAGATCGGCGGCGCCACCAAGGAGTTGCAGGTTTGGGAAGTGGTGCGTGCTTATCAACCCAACGCACTCGGCGTGATGGGCCGACTCGGCGTCTATTTCTCGCGCTGGTGGGAGTTCCTCACCGACGAGCCGCGCGAATCCAACCAGGAAGGCGGCGTCTTTCCGGCGATCTTCGGCACCGTGCTGATGACCTTGATCATGGCGCTGCTGGTGACGCCGCTCGGCGTGATCGCTGCGCTCTATCTGCGTGAATACGCCAAGCAAGGTTTCCTGGTGTCGATGGTGCGCATCGCCGTCAACAACCTCGCCGGCGTGCCGAGCATCGTCTTCGGCGTGTTCGGCCTCGGCTTCTTCTGTTACGTGGTCGGCGGCAGCCTGGATTCGATTTTCTATCCCGAACACGCGCCCTCGCCGGTGTTCGGCACGCCGGGTCTGATGTGGGCCTCGCTCACGCTCGCGCTGCTGACGCTGCCGGTGGTGATCGTCGCGACGGAGGAAGCATTGTCCTCGGTGCCGCGCAGCTTGCGCGAAGCCGCCTACGCTTGTGGCGCGAGCAAGTGGCAAGTGATCCGTCGCGTGGTGTTGCCAAAGGCGTCGCCCGGGATCATGACCGGCGTGATTCTCGCAATGGCACGCGGAGCAGGGGAAGTGGCACCACTCATGATCACCGGCGTGGTCAAGCTTGCGCCCGAGCTGCCGGTAAGCGGGGAGTTCCCCTTCATCCACCTCGAGCGCACGATCATGCACCTCGGCTTCCACATCTACGACCTCGGCTTCCAATCGCGCAACGCCGAAGCCGCCAAGCCGATGGTTTTCACCACCACGCTGCTGCTGATCTGCATCATCGTGCTCATGAACGTCGCGGTGATCTCGCTGCGCACCCGCCTCAAGCGCAAGATGACCTCGGGATACTTCTAAGCATGGCCGCCACGCCCGCCTCCCGTCCGGCCTCCGGCCTTCCGGAATCCTTCGACAAACCCGCCACCATTCACGACGAAGTGCAGGTGGGGCCGGCTGCGGTGGACGTCCGCAACTTCAACCTCTGGTACGGCCAGAACCAGGCGATCCACGACGTGACGCTGCGCGCACCGGAACGCAAGGTGATCGCGCTGCTCGGACCGTCCGGCTGCGGCAAGTCCACGCTGCTCCGCTCACTCAATCGGCTCAACGACCTGATTCCCGGTGTGCGCATGACCGGCGACATCCTGCTCGGTAAGGATTCGGTGCTCGGGCCCGACGTGGACGTGATCGAACTACGCAAGCGCATGGGCATGGTGTTCCAGAAGTCGAATCCGTTCCCGATGACGATTTTCGAGAACGTGATCTTCCCGCTGCGCATTGACGGCATCACCAATCGCGCGTTGCTGAAGGAGGTTTGCGAGCGTTCGCTGAAGGCGGCCGCGATCTGGGACGAGGTCAAGGATCGCCTGGAAACCAGCGCGCTCTCGCTCTCCGGCGGCCAGCAGCAGCGCCTGTGCATCGCGCGCGCGGTGGCCGCCAACCCGGAAGTGGTCTTGATGGACGAGCCCTGCTCCGCGCTCGATCCGATCGCCACCGGCAAGATCGAAGACCTGATGCTGGACCTCAAACAGCATTACACTGTGATCATCGTCACGCACAACATGCAGCAAGCCGCGCGCGTCAGCGACTTCACGGCGCTGTTCTACTACGGACGATTGATCGAGTACGGACCGACCGCTGAAATCTTCATGCGCCCGCGCCGCTCGGAAACCGCGGATTACATNNTGGAGCAGCTCGCCGACGACCTGGTCCACATGACCACGGCGACCGAATCCGCGCTCGGACGCGCACTCGAGAGCATCCTCACCCGCAACGTCGAAATGGCGAGCGCGGTGGTAGAAGGCGACGAAGAGATCGACCGCATGGAGGTCCAGCTCGAGGAGGACGCGCTGAAGATTCTTGCGCTGCACGTGCCGGTGGCCGGCGATCTGCGATTTGTGGTTTCCGCGATCAAGATCAATCACGACCTGGAACGCATCGCCGACATCGCGGCCAACATCGCCAAGCGCACGGTCGAAATGACCCGCTTGCCGCCGGTGCCGCCGCCTGAGCATTTCGACGTCATGGCGCAACGCACGCGCACGATGCTGCGCGAAGCCATTCTTTCCCTGGTTCGTCGTGACCCGGCGATGGCCAAGCGCGTCTGCGCCGAGGACGACGAGGTGGACGACCTCAACCGTCTGATTCTCGCCGCACTCGAGCAGCGCATGATGCAAGAGCCCGAGAACGTCCCCGCGCTTCTGCGCTGGGTCAGCTCGGTGCGCAATCTGGAACGCATCGCGGACGGCGCCACCAACGTCGCCGAAGACGTGATCTATCTCGAAGAAGGCGAAATCATCCGCCACGCCGGTCTTCACAAAGTGCGGAAGGATCAGCCCTGAGGCTGGCGATCACCGGCGCGCGCGGTTTCCTCGGCCGCATGCTGACCGAGGAGGCCGAGCGGCGCGGTCTGGCGTGGAGCGCGGCGCGGCCCGGGGAAATCGGACCCAACACCGACTGGCACGCTGCGTTGGAAGGTGCGGAATGCGTGATCCACCTCGCCGGCATCGCGCACACGCACGCCACCGCGGCCGATCACTTTCGCGTCAACGCGGAAGGAACCCGGCGGCTCGCGCAGCAAGCAGCGGAGCTCGGCATACGACGTTTGGTCTTCGCCTCCAGCGTGAAAGTGCACGGCGAGACCACCGCTCCCGGTCAGGCTTGGACCGAGTCCTCGCCCTGCCAACCGATCGGCGGCTACGCGCAGAGCAAGCTCGCCGCCGAGCAGGCTCTGCGCGAGGAGTCCGCGCGCAGCGGTCTCGAGGTGGTGGTCTTGCGCTTGCCGTTGCTTTACGGTCCTGGCGTGCGCGCCAACCTGCACCGCCTCTTCACCGCGGTCGCCGCGGGTCGTCCGCTGCCCTTCGGCGCCGTGAAGAATCAACGCAGTCTGCTCGCCGCCGCGAATGCCGCCGATGCCCTGCTCCTCGCGGTGCAGCATCCCGCCGCCGCCGGCCGCAGCTTTCTCGCGCGCGACGCGGACTACTCCACACCCGAACTCTTGCGCCTGATCGGACGCGCGCTCAACCAGCCACCAAAACTGTGGAACATTCCGCCTCTGCTGCTCGCGGCACTCCCTGCGCGGCGACTGCGTTCTTCCCTGCTCGTGGATGATCGCGCGCTGCGCGACACCCTCGGCTGGTTGCCGCCACACGCTCCAGAGCTCGAGTGGCAGCGCACCGCCGACGCCTTCCGCGCTGCGGAATCCCTTCCCCATTCGAAGACCTGATGCTGCTGCTCGGCGCCGTCTTCCTCTTCACCTTGCTCGCGACTGCGTGGCTGGCGCGTCCCGGCAACCCGCTCGCCGCGCAAGCCGTGCCGGATGCACGCTCCCTGCACGTGCGGCCGACGCCTTCAGGCGGAGGCCTCGCCGTCGTCGTCGCCCTGCTGCTCGCCGATCTTGCGCTGCGCAGCTTCCCGGCGCTCGGCGCATCCACGCCGTGGCTGTTTCCGCATCCGAATCTGCTCGCAGCCACCGCGATGCTCGCCGCGATCTCCTGGGCCGACGACCGGCGTCCACTCTCCGCCGGACTCCGCATGCTGGTGCACGCGGGCGCCGCCTTTCTCGCGCTTGGTGCCGGACTCTCCTTCGGCCTCGGACTCTGGGCAGACGCCGCGACGCTGCTCCTCATTCTCTGGTCCATCAACCTCTTCAACTTCATGGACGGGATGGACGGACTCGCCGGCGGCATGGCGGTCATCGGCTTCGGCGCGCTCGGACTGCTCGCGCGCAGCGCCGGTGAAGCCCCGCTCGCGCTCGCCTGTCTGATGGCATGCGTCGCCTTCGCCGGCTTCCTGATCTGGAATTTTCCGCCCGCGCGCATCTTCCTCGGCGACGTCGGTTCCGCGCCGCTCGGCTTTCTCGCCGCGGTCTTCAGTCTGTGGGGCGTTTTCGCGGGCGCCTTCGAAGCCGCCGTGCCGCTGCTGATCTTCGCGCCGTTCTGGGTGGATGCCAGTTCGACCCTCGGCCGACGTCTGCTCCGTGGCGAGCAAGTGTGGAAAGCTCATCGCACCCATGCCTACCAACGTCTCGCTCTCGCTGGCTGGGGACATCGGCGCACCACTCTGGCGGAGTACGCGCTGATGCTGGCCTGTGCCGGTGCGGCAGCCCTCTATCAAGCTGGGGACGATTCCCTGCGCACGGGGATCCTGGTCGGCGCCGGCGCAGCGTTCGCGCTCCTGGTGCTGCTCGTGCGCACCGTCGAGCGGAAGAATTCCCGCCGCTGAGCCGTCTCTACGAGGGGAGATCTCCGGATTCTCAAGATCTCCCCCTTGTTAGAATCTTGCGCCTTCGCGGAGGCACCCCCCCCGGCCGCGGACCTTTCCATGCTCGGCATTTTGGATCGCCTCAGCCGCCGCCAGAAGCAGGCGGTGATGGTCGCCCTCGACGTCGGCCTCTTCGCGCTGACGCTCTGGGCGGCGTTCGCGATTCGTGAAGGCACTTGGCGGCCGCAGTTCCGAGGCTACTACGGGACCTTCTTGGTGGTCCTGCTCGTCACGCGGATTCCGATTTTCGTGCGGCTCGGCCTCTATCGCGCGGCGCTGCGCTACCCGAGTACGAAGATCACGCGCATCTCGGTGCTCGGCGTGGCGCTCTCCACGCTGGCGATCGGAACGGCGCTCTTCCTGATCCGGCCGGCTTACGCCTCGCGTTCGGCGCTGCTCGTGCTCGAACCGCTGCTCGCGGCGCTCGCGGTGATCGTCAGTCGCGAGATGTTGGCGCACTATCTCACGCGGCAAGTGCGCCGCAAGCAGGCGGCGGAGCCGGTCTTGATCTACGGAGCGGGCGTGGCGGGCTTGCAGCTTGCGCAGTCCCTCAACCTCGGCGGCAGCATGCGGCCGGTCGCCTTCGTGGACGACGACCCCACCAAGTGGGGCGTGCGACTGGTGGATCTCGACGTTCATTCTTCTGAACGCCTGCGCACGCTCGCCGAACGCCATCAGGTGAAGACTGCGCTGCTCGCAGCACCCGGCGCCGAGGACGCAGACCGACGCGTGATGTTGCGCCGGCTCGAAGAAGCGGGACTGCAAGTGCAGGAAGTGCCGGGGATCCTCGAGATCCTGCTCGGCCGTCAACCTGTGAGTCATTTGCACGCGGTGAGTTCCGCCGATCTGCTGCAGCGTCGCGTCGTGCGCCCCGATGACGCACTGCTACGCGGCGTCGTCACCGGACGCACGGTGATGGTGACCGGCGCCGGCGGTTCGATCGGCGCCGAGATCTGCCGCCAGCTCGCCGCGCTCGAACCGGAGCAGATCGTGCTCTACGAGATCTCGGAGTCCTCGCTCTACCAGATCGAGATGGATCTCGGAGAGCGTTGGCCCCTGCTCAAGGTCGCGGCGGTGCTCGGCTCGGTGCTCGACGAAGCGCGCATGCTCGAAGCCTTGCGTCGCTTCAAGGTGGACACCATCTACCACGCAGCCGCCTACAAGCACGTGCCGATGGTCGAGCAGAATCCGCTCGAGGGCGTGCGCACGAACGTTTTCGGCACTTTCGTCACCGCGCGCGCCGCGGCGCGGGCCGGCGTGCACAATTTCGTGCTGATCTCGACCGACAAGGCCGTGCGGCCCACCGGCGTGATGGGTGCGAGCAAGCGTTTGGCCGAGCGCGCCTGCCTGATGGTGCACGAACAAGCGCGGCGCGCGCCCTTGCGCTACGCGCGCTCTGGAGATTCTGCGCCGACGCGCTTCTCGATCGTGCGTTTCGGCAACGTGCTCGACAGCGCCGGTTCGCTGGTTCCGCTCTTGCGCCATCAAATTGCACGCGGCGGCCCCGTGACCATCACGCACACCGAGGTCACGCGTTACTTCATGACCATCACCGAAGCGGCGCAGCTCGTGTTGCAGGCCAGCGCGCTCGGCGAAGGCGGCGAAGTCTTCCTGCTCGACATGGGCGAGCCGGTGCGGATCCACGATCTTGCGCTGCGCATGATTGATCTCGCGACGCGCGGCACCAACCGCAAGGTGGAGGTGCAAATCATCGGACTACGCGCGGGGGAGAAGCTGGTCGAGGAGCTGCTGGTGGACAAGGAGGGCAGTCAGCCCACGGCGCATCCGAAGATCTTCAAGGCCACCGAGCCGGGACCGGTGGGAGAGGCCGTGCACGAGGCCTTGCGCGCGCTGGAGTCTGCACTGCAACGCGGCGCGCTCGCCGAGGTCTATGCGGTGCTGGAGGCTACCGTCGAAGGCTATCGTCGTCCGGAGAAACCCGTGGACGTGCTGCGTCGCGGTGAGACTTGCTACTCCTTCGTTGGCAACGGCGCGCCTGTTTGCGCGAGCGAAGCCTGTGCCGAGGACGCCGCGCCGCCGCCGCCATCCGCCGAGCAAAGCGCGACGCCGCGCACTGAGCAGGAAGTCAGGCCAGGCGCTTGATCAAGTGCCAGCCGAAGGGCGAGCGCTGCTCGTCGTGTTCGGCGAGTCCCACTTCACCCGGCTGCAGCGTGAATCCGACGTCGCCGAAGGCCGGCACCAGAGCAGCGCGCGGAAAACCCTGCTCGGATCGCGCCTGGTCGGCTTCCGCGCGAAGCTGATTGATGAAGGATTCGAGATCCGCCTCGGCTTCCTCGACCGTGATCTCCTCGGCCTCCAGCCGCTGCTCCAACTCCGCGTGGCGCTCTTCGGCGCGCGCATTGACGGCGTCAATCAAGCGCTCGAAGCCGCCGTCGGTGGCCACGCCGTGGTTCAGCACCAGATAGAGGCCGGGGGCGGGGTCGTCGGGATCGCAGGGGTCGTCGGAATGCTTGCGCACGAGCGCACCGAAGTCTTCCCCGGCGCGTGCGCGTTCCAGCAGGCCCGCCGCGAGTGCGCGAGCCTCCTCGCGGGTGCGCGAGGTCTGCAGCGGCGTTTCTAGGAAGGACACCAGCACGTGCTGGATGAGGACGCGATCGGGCTCGACCATTCCGGCGATGCTATCAGGGCCGGCGCCGCAGCAGGAGCAGGAGCAGGAAGGGCGCGCCGATCACCGCCGTGACCGCACCGACCGGCAGCTCGCTGCCGCGACCGAGCAGCGGGAGTGCGCGCGCGACGGCGTCTGCGCCTACCAACAGCGTGCCGCCGGCGAGCGCGGAGCAGGGCAGCAAGAGCGCGTGGCGCATGCCGGTGAAGGGGCGCACAGCGTGTGGCACCAGCAAGCCGACGAAGCCGACTGGGCCGGTCGTCGCGACCACGGCGGCGGCGAGCGCGGCGGCGGCGAGCGTGGCTTCGCGTCGGACGCGGCGGACGGGAACGCCACGCGTTGCTGCAAGCTCTTCGTCGAAGGCGAGTTGATCGAGAGCAGGCGCGCGCCGCAGCAGCATCGCGCCGGCGACGAGCAGCCACGGCAACAAGCCCCACAGCGGCGCGAAGCCGATCACGTCCACCGCGCCGAGCATCCAACGGTCCATGACCGCGAGATCGAAGGGATCGGCGAGATGCCGCAGGATCACGACGCCTGCGCCGAACAGGAAATTGAGCGCGATGCCCGCCAGGATCAGTCCGTCGCTGCGCGTGCTGCGGCGCGCAAAGGCGAGCACGCAGAGCGTGGCGGCGAGCGCACACAGGAGGGAGGCGATGCGCGCGGGTGTGCCCGACCACGCCATCGCGCTGCCGCCGGCCAGTGCGGCGGCGAGGAAGGCGCCGAAAGATCCCGCCGAGGACACGCCCAGCGTGTAGGGAGAAGCGAGCGGATTGCGCAGCAGCGTCTGCATCGCGGCGCCAGCGAGGGCAAGTGCCGCGCCGCAGGCGAAGCCGAAGAGCACGCGCGGCACGCGCAAGGCGAGGATGCGGGCGTCCGACGACCACTCGGCGCGCGGCGCCCCCAGATACTCCTGCCACGCGAGTGAGGAATGAATCGGCTCGGCGCCCACGAAGGGGCCCAGCGCGAGCGCGAGGAGTGCGAGCGCGAGAAAGACCGCCACGACTGCGCGCGGGGCGGCGCTCATGACCGTGGGAGCACTGCGGGGATGCCAGGCGGATCTTCGACCAGGCGAAATTGTGAATCAAAGGCGCGTTCGAGCTCCGGCGAGCGCAGCACGAGCTCCGGCGGTCCGTCCGCCGTGATCACGCCTTCGTCGAGCAGCAACATGCGCGTGGCGAAGCGGGCGGCGAGGTTCAGATCGTGTGCGGAGCAGAGAATGCCGAGACCGTCGGCGGCGAGCGAGCGCAAGAGTCGGAACAGCGCGACCTGATGATGAAGATCGAGCATCGCTGCCGGCTCGTCGAGCAGCAGCCAGCGCGGTTCCTGCGCGAGCACGCCGGCGATCAGGACGCGCCGCCGCTCGCCGCCGGAGAGCTCGTCGAGACGACGAGTGGCGAGCGGCATTGCGTCCACGGCAGCGAGTGCGCGCTGCACCGATTCGCGCGCGCGCGGACCGAGTCCGGATTCGTGCCAGCGCGCACGTTGCGCGACGCGCGCGCCGAGCGCCACCGCCTCCTCGGCACGGAAGCTGAAAGCAGGTGCGACTTCTTGAGGAAGGAATCCGATCCGACGGGCGCGCACGCTCAGTTCGAGTTCCGCGAGCGGCTCAGCGTCGAGCAGCACGCCGCCGCCGGAAGGCGTTGTGAGGCCCGCAAGCGCGCGCAGCAGCGTGGACTTGCCCGCGCCGTTGGGGCCGACCAGTGCGCAGAGCTCGCCGGGCGCAAGTTCGAGCGAGACGCCGTGAAGCACTTCGCCCACCGCCGGCCAGCGCACGGACAGGGCGCGGGCGGCGAGCGTCATCGGCCCCATGATGGCCCTTGCTACGATTCGGCGCCATGGGCGGACCCGCCGAAGACGATCAGGCGCTCGTCGCGCGACGCGCGCGCGAGGCGCGCGAGACCTACGCCGCGCTCGGCGCGGACTTCGCGCGCGTCACCGCCGCGGCTGCCACGCTCGCGATCACGGCGCTGCGTCGTCCCGGCGGTGGCGTTTACCTGATCGGAAACGGCGGCAGCGCCGCCGACGCGCAGCATTGGGCCGCCGAATTGGTCGGCCGTTATCTCACGGAACGCGAGCCGCTCAACGCGCATGCGCTCACCGTGAACTCCTCCACCTACACTGCGCTGGTCAACGACTACCCGGCGGAGGAAGTCTTCGAGCGCCAGGTGCGCGCCCACGTGCGCGAAGGCGATCTGCTCGTCGCGATCAGCACGAGTGGCAATAGCGCGAACGTTCTGCGCGCCGTCGCGGCGGCCAAAGCGCGTGGCGCACGCGTACTCGGCGTGACTGGCCGCGATGGCGGCAAACTCGCGCCGCTCTGCGACCTCGCCTTCGTGGCGCCCAGTGCGGACACGCCGCGCATCCAGGAGGCGCACCTCCTCTTCGGTCACTGCTTCTGTGAATTGATCGAGCGCGCCTTCACTCCGCCTGCGCGAGGATGAGCGCGAAGCCGAGGACGTAGCGGCCTTCGGAGGTCCAAGCTTGCCAGCGACGTTCGGCGCGCGACCGCGCCTGCGCCGCATCCGGATGCGCGGGATGAGTATCGGCCCAATCGAGCAGCCGATCGCGGAAGGCGGTCTCGTAGGCTTCCCACGCGTCGGGCGCCGAAGCCGACCAGTGCCGGATGCGTAATCCGCACTCGGAGGCGAGTGCGAAGGTCGCACCGAGTCCGGTCATCGAGCCGGGCGCGAAGCCGCTGCGCCGCAGGTAACTGCGGGCCGGTGGCACGCGCCAATATCCGCAGCCGAGCAGCAGTTTGCCGCCGGGCTTCAGCACTTCGCGCGCAGCGGTCAGGTGATCGAAGACGGTGGCGTCTGGAAACGGCGCACCGAGATCGAGCACACAGTCGTAGGGCTGCACGCCGCCGAGCCAGGCATGCTGGCCGGCGAGCCAGGCCGCGGGCATCGGTGTTTCTTCGATGGCGCAGCCCCAGCGGCCGCGGACGCGCGCCGACCACCACGCATCGCCGGTGGCGACGTCCGCGGTTTTCGAGGTGGCTTCGAGCGCGAGCGCCTCGACGAACTCGACGGCAGTCTGCTCGGCGACGGGGCCGAGGAAGCGCAGCGACCGATGGACGATCGCCGCGCGCGCCAGAATGTTCGCCGGGCTCAAGAGGGCGGCGAGCATAGGCACCGCGCTGGCGTCAACGCAACCATGCACGCATCTCTCGCGCGACTTCGTGCATGCGCGGACCCGGAATGAGCGACTCCGTGTGCGTCACGATTCCGACGCGTCCGGTGCGGACGGCGGTGAGTTCGGGGAATCCTCGCTTCCAGATTTGCAGGGTTGATCCGTCGTCGCTTGCGCTCGGACGAAACTCGAGCACGGTCTCGGGATCGAGTCGAATCAGGGTTTCTTCGTTGATGCTTGGATAGGGAACGCTGCCTTCCGGAAGCACGTTCACACCGCCGGCAGCGGCGAGCAACTCGGAGAGAAAGGTGCCGCGTCCAGCAGCGAGGATGCCGGAGGCTTCGTCCGCACGGCGCGCAACGACCAAGAGCGTACGGCGTGGCTTGGCGAAGGGTGCCATCTCCATCAATGCGCGCTCGACCGTGGTGATCAGACGATCGGATTCGGCGCTTACGCCGAATCGCTGCCCGAGCCAACGGACTTCCACTTTCCATCCAGCGAGCGAGTCGGTGGGGAATGCATGGAAACCGACGCTCGAATCCGCGCACCATCCAGCCAGACGCGGATGCTGGCCTTGGACTAGCACCAGATCCGGCACCAGCGCGGCGATGCGCTCGAGGTTCGGATCGGACTGGCCGCCGACGCGCGGCAACATTGCCGCTTCGACGACGGTGCAGAAGTCCGAAACGCCGACCAAACGTCCGCCGAGTCCGAGCGCAAAGAGGTTGGCTTCCGTTCCCGGCCCGATGGCGACGACACGGAGTGCAGCTCCGGTGGGAGCTTCCGGCGCCACTCGCGCGCAGGCCGCCAGCAGCGCACAACCGAGAAGCAGGGTGCGCACGCGCGTAGGATAAAGCCGTGGGTCTGGAGGGCGTGATCGTCCTGGTGGTGACTGTGGCGCTCCTCGCGCTGCTGTTCACGGGCCGGGTTTCCTTGGACCTGCTGGGTCTCGGTCTGCTGGTCGTCCTGGTCGGCGCCGGCGAAGTGCTGCGCTTCTTCGACCCGAACTTCATCCCGGCGGAGCGCCTCTTGAGCGCAGAGCAGGCGATCAGGGGTTTCGCGACACCGGCGATCCTCACTATTGCTGCCCTGTTCATCGTCAGCGAAGGACTTTCGCGGACCGGTGCGCTGGAAGTGCTGGCGCGCATCGCCTTGCGTGCTTCGGGAGGGCGACCGTTTCGCATCGTGCTCGGCGTCGGTCTGATCGCAGGCTGCCTGTCCGCCTTCCTCAACGACACCGCGGTGGTGCTGGTTTTGCTGCCCGTGGTGCTGGATCTGGCGCGACGCACGGGCATTCCGGCCTCGCGCATGATGATTCCGCTGGCTTATGCCTCGCTCCTCGGCGGCATGTGCACGCTGGTCGGCACCAGCACCAACCTCCTCGTCAGTGACGTTGCCGAGCGCAACGGCATGGCGCCGATGGGAATGTTCGAGATGTCGCGCGTCGGCTTTCCGCTGATGCTCGTCGGCGTCGTGTTCATGGCGCTGACCGCGCGCCGTCTGCTTCCGAATCGGAACTCGCTTTCCGCCATGCTCTCGATCGCGCCGGTACGCGAGTACGTCACCGAGCTGACCATCGGCCCGAACTCGCCCTTGCTCGGGCGCAAGTACGGCGCAGCCTTCGCGGGCGTGCGCGCCGAAGTGGTGTTCTTCGCGCGCCGCGAACAGATGCACTGGCCACCGTGGTTCGACGAGGAGATCGAGCCCGGTGACGTCGTGATGCTGCGTGGCACCGCCGACGCGATCGCAGCGTTGCAGGACGAGCTCGGCCTGCGCCTGTTCAACGAGGATCGCTTCGACCCGCGCTCGATGCAGTTCTTCGAGCTGGCAGTGGCACCGGGCTCGACGATGATCGGAAGAATGGTGAAGGATCTCCACCTCTTCCGCGATTACGGAGTGGCGACGGTAGCGGTGCTGCGCGGCGCGCACCACATCCGCGAACGCGCCTCCGAGTTGCCGGTGACGCCCGGCGACCTGCTGCTGGTGGTCGGCGACGCGGCCTCGCAGGACAAAGTGCGCGCGGGCACGGATTTCTATCTGCTCACCGGCGCCGACAAGACGATTCGGCTGCGCGGATTGGCGCGGCGAGCGGTTCTTGTCGCGCTCGCCATGGTGGTCGCTTTCTCAGCGCTCTCGATCGCAGGCCGAACCGAACTGCTGCCTTTCGCGGCGATCATCACGGCAGCGATCTCGATCGGTAGCGGCTGCCTCACCGCGCGGCGGGCCTATCGCTCGATCGAGTGGCCGGTGCTCTTGTTCATCATTGGCACGCTCGGGCTCAGCGAGGCGATGCGCAACTCCGGAATCGCCGAATCCGCTGCGCACGGCTTGGTCGCCGCCCTCGACGGCTACGGACCGCTGGCCGTGTTGGGCGGTCTCTCGGCCTTCTGCATCGTCGGCACTGCGATCATGTCCAACAATGCCGTCGGCGTGCTGGTGACGCCGATTGCGATCCTCGCGGCGCGCGAACTCGCGCCGCTCTATCCGGATATGGACGCCGGCGCGCTCGCCCGCGCCTTCATGCTCACCGTCGCTTTCAGTGCCTCGGCCTCCTTCGCGACGCACTGGGGACATCAAGTGAATCTGATGGTCTATGGCCCGGGCGGCTACAAGCCGAGCGATTTCCTGCGCGCAGGCTTGCCGATGACGATCATCGCGTGGGTGGTGATCACCTTCGGTACGGCCTGGACCATGGGACTGCTCTGAGCGAGCGCCGATAGGATGAGCGGCGCATGGATCCCGCCGCCGTCCTCGTGCTCGCGGTTACGGCGCTGACGCTGTACTTCATGTTCAGCGAGAAGGCGACGCTTGACGCGGTCGGGCTCGGGATCATGATTGCGCTGGTCGCCGGCGGCGAGCTGATCCGCCTCTTCGACCCGGGTTTCGATCCACAGACTCAGTTGCTCGGCGCGCGCCAGGCGCTTGAGAACATCGGCAACAGCGCGGTGATGACGGTGGCCGGGCTTTACGTGCTGGGTGAAGCGCTCTCGCGCACCGGCGCGGTCGAATTCATTGCGCGCGGACTCACGGGTGCGACCGGTGGGCGTGAGCGTCGTCTCGTGGCGGTGATCGGACTGGTCGCGGGCGTGGTGTCGGCCTTTCTCGCCAACACCGCGGTGGTGCTGATCTTCGTGCCGGTGATCCTCGATCTAGCGCGCCGTGCGCATCTGAGCGCCTCGCGGCTGCTGCTGCCGCTGGCCTACGCCACGCTCTTCGGCGGCATGTGCACGCTGGTCGGCACCAGCACCAACCTGCTGGTCAGCGGCGTCGCCGAAGCCGACGGCTTCGAACCGATCGGCATGTTCGAAATGGCGCCGATCGGTTTCCCGATGCTTTTGGTCGGCACGCTCGGCATGGCGATCTTCGCGCGACGCCTGTTCCCGGTGCGCCATTCGTTGACCAGCATGATCGGCGGCAGCGAGGATCGCGAGTACGTCACCGAGTTGGTGATCGGTCCCGCTTCGCCGCTGATCGGCCGTAAGTACGCGGATGCCTTCGAGGGCACGCGCGCGCAGTTGCTCTTCTTCGTGCGCGGCGAGGAGATGCACTGGCCGCCTTACTTCGAAGAATTCATCGAACCCGGCGACGTCGTGATGCTGCGCGGCAACGTGGACGTCATCGCCGGCCTACAGGACACCCTCGGCCTCAAACTTTTCAACGACGCCAAGATTGATTCGAAGGCGATGCAGTTCTTCGAGCTCGCGGTGGCGCCGCACTCGACCATGCTCGGCCGAGAGATCGGCGATCTTCACCTCTTCCGCGACTACGGCGTGGTCACCATGGCGGTGTTGCGCGGCGGCCATCACATCCGCGAGCGTGCCTCCAAGCTGCGCCTCGATGCAGGCGACATGTTGCTCGTGATCGGCGATCCGAACTCGCAGGCGCGCATCCGCGCCAGCGGCGAGTTCTATCTGCTCACCGGCGCCCACAACTGGGTGGTGCTGCGCAACAAGGCGCGCACGGCGCTGATGATTGCTTTCGCCGTGATGATCGGTTTCACCGCGGCTTCGATGGCGCACGCCGGACGCCTGCTGCCGTGGATCTCGATCAGCGGCGGCTTCGCGGCGGTGGCCACCGGCTGTCTCACCACGCGGCGCGCCTATCGCACGCTCGACTGGCCGGTGCTGGTCTTCATCATCGGCACGATCGGGCTCGGTCAAGCGATGACCAACACCGGTCTCGCCGGACAGGCCGCGATCGCGTTGGTGCGCGCGCTCGATTCCTGGGGACCCGTGGCGGTGCTCGGCGGCCTTTCGTTGCTCTGCGGCGCGCTCACCAACATCGTCTCCAACAACGCCGTCGGCGTCTTGGTCACGCCGATCGCGATCCGCGCCGCGCAGCGACTCTCCGAGTTGCACCCCGAGCTCGATCCGCCGAAGCTGATCCGCGCTTTCATCTTGACCGTGGCCTTCAGCGCTTCGCTTTCTTTCGCGACGCACTGGGGTCACCAAGTGAATCTGATGGTGTACGGCCCCGGAGGCTACAAACCCGGCGACTTCCTCCGCGCCGGCATCCCGATCACCCTGTTGACCTGGGTAGCGATCACGCTCAGCGTGTCCTTCTACTTCGGGTTGCTCTAGCGAGAGAACGAGCATGATGCGCCCGGCAGTCGTGTCACTGGATTGACCTTCAGCAATCAATAAGTTCATGATGCATAGCGATTACTCCCAACACCGCGAGCGTCGGCCTCAGGGTGACCGGTTGGTGCCTTCCATTTCCAGTTTATTGCCGTTCGCACTGGGTTTGCTTGTCTGGAGCTGCGGAAATGCGCAGCCCGTAAAACCGACTCATTCCAATCCAGAGCGCACGATTCAGTTCATTGTTGATAATGAATGGAGTGGTCCAGTCTATCTCATTTGGGATCCTCTTTTGGGGGTGGAGCCAGACCTTGGTAGCGATGGATTTCGATACAGGTTTGACGCCAAAGGTGTGCTTCGGGTGAAGACGGACCGCGCTTGGGCAATGCCAAACATGTGGATCACGGCTACGCAGCGCAATGGTGAGCCGCTAGAGGTCAAGAACTACTACTGGTCCTCCGGAGATGATCAGTACCTACCAGTGAGCGTTTGGATCGTAGCCTCCGACATCATGAAAGCCTGGGACTATCCTGGGCAGCAGAACATTCTAAGGAATGAGATGGCGAGTAAAGGCATTAGTGACCTTACCTGGGATGATGCTCGTCGTGCCCTGTATGCTGCTGAGCAGACTCCAAAGAAGCTAGAGTTTCAGCATCCATTCCCTAGTTCGCCAGCCGATCCAGACCGATATCCAGAAATCGTTGTCCCAGTAGGATTCGAGGGGCCAGTCTACATCATCACGGATCCTTTACGAGGTACGCTCCCCGAACTCGACCACGGAATTGTGCGCTATCACGTGCCTGCGAGTGGAGTGCTTCGAGTGAAGCTCACCGAGGAGATGTCTCGCATGCGATCCTGGCCATTGGTTTTTGATGCGAAGCGTACTCAGCTGTGGCTGCGACCCCTTGCTAGGTCAAATGGTATCGA